>Ga0206117_100131_pt1 | contig 122835 bp, 104 predicted proteins | sample 3A5Ametagenome_FD_177997 | JGI IMG/M metagenome (GOLD analysis project Ga0206117, IMG submission 177997) | Enriched microbial communities from leaf-cutter ant dump, University of Wisconsin, Madison, United States - 3A5A | ecosystem: Environmental > Terrestrial > Nest > Insects nest > Nest dump...
GCAAAGCGTAAACCGTGATGAAAACGAATTGAATAAACAGGTGTTTGCTTTATTAGCCTTGGAGAGATTTATTGCCAATAATCCTTTCCAAAGTTTAGCAGGCGGTGGCGGAGGTATATCTACCCTAGCCCGTTCAAGTGTAAGTAAATTATTGACCGAACAGCTAAACAATCTTGCCTCGGACTTGATACAAGGGGTAGATGTGAATTTCGGAATTAACTCGTCCGAGGATTACTCTACAGGTAGTTTAGAGCAAAAAACTGATTTGGAAGTAGGCTTATCTAAAAAACTATTGAACGACCGACTCACTGTAACCGTAGGAAGTTCATTTGCATTGGAAGGTCCACAAAATGCCAATCAAAGTGCGACCAATATTGCAGGAAATGTAAATGTAGAATATGCCCTATCCAGAGATGGGCGCTACCGTTTGAGAGCTTACCGACGTAACCAAAACGAAAGTGTAATTGAGGGACAAATTATAGAAACAGGCTTAGGCTTTACCCTTGTAGTAGATTATAACAGATTTAGAGAAATATTCCAAAAACGTAGAAACAGAAATAGAAATGAAGCAGAACAAAAACCAAAAAATGAAAAAGCTAATTAAAATAAGTGCTTTCATATTGGCTTGTTTTCTGCTAGCCAATTGTAGCAATACCAGATTTCTTAAGCCTGGCCAAAATCTTTATACCGGAGCCGAAGTAAAAATCAATCCCGATTCCTCGTCTAAAATAGCCAATGAAAAACAGGTAAAAAAGACGTTGGAAGAAAAAACACGACCTCGCCCCAATAAGTCCATTTTAGGATTAAAGCCAAAACTGTACATCTATAACCTTGCCGGTGAGCCTAAAAAACCTAAGGGTTTTAAACACTGGTTGCGCACTAAAGTAGGCGAAGCACCTGTATTAATGAGTGAGGTAAAACTAAAATACAACAGTGATGTATTGAAAAGTTTCCTGATTAGTCAAGGTTATTTACAGGCCGAAGTTATTGGTGATACTGTGATCAAGAGAAGACGAGGAAAAGCCATTTACACTGCTGCAACGGGCACAAGATATAAAATCAACGAGATTACATTTCCACCTGACACTGGTGATTTAACGCATATCATCAACCAAAACAAGGACAAAACCTTATTAAAGCGTGGCGATTTTTATGACTTGGAAACTTATAAAAATGAACGCATGCGAATTGATAATGACCTGAAGGAAAGTGGTTACTTCTATTTTAGCCCCGAGCATTTGATCTTACAGGTAGACAGCACCATTGGTAACCATTTGGTAAATGTGAATGTGCGCATTAAAACCATTGCTCCAGATGCCGCACTGAAACCTTATACGGTAAGGAACATCAACATTTACCCGAGTTACAGCTTGCGAAGAGATAGTATTTTAAGACATTTACAGCCTTTAAAATACAATGATTTCAATATCTACGACAATCGCAACACTTACAAACCTAGAGTTTTTGACAGGCTGGTTTTCTTTAAAAAAGGAGAAAGATACAACCGTAAAGACCACAACCAATCTTTAAACAGGATGGTAAACTTAGGTGCTTTTCAAGATGTAAGGGCAGAATTTTTACCGATAGACAGTTTCAAGAACAACCAGCTTGATTTAAATATCTACTTAACCCCCTTGAAGAAAAACTCATTGACCTTTTCGGTTACGGGAACTCAAAAATCCAATAACTTTATTGGGTCAGAGCTAAAAATCACCCAAACTACCCGTAATATTTTTAGAGGTGCTGAACAGTTAGACATTAGCGCTAGTGGTGGCTTCGAAACCCAATATAGCGGACAAGCCAAAGGCATTAACTCCTACTCGCTTACTGGAGAAGCAAAACTGACGCTTCCGCGCTTTATTGTGCCTTTTTATAAACCTAGGAGCACTAATGCCTTTACGCCAAAAACCATTATCTCATTGGGTTATCAATTGCTCAGTAGAGATACCGTTTACAAATTAAACTCTTTCAAAGCGCAGTATGGTTACAATTGGAAAGAAAACCAGTTTAAAGAGCATAATTTTTTCCCAGCCTCGGTTAACTTAGTGACTTCAAATAAGGATACCAATTCTGAAGCTTATAAAACCCTTATTGAGCAAAACCCAGGCTTGCAGTATACTTTAGAAAACCAGTTCATTATTGGTAGTAATTATAATTTTACCTACACCGACCAAATGCAGGAAAAACGTCGCCATAACTTATATTTCTTTGGAGGTTTAGAAACCAGCGGAAATGTTTGGGGGCTCTTTGCAAGTAAAGGTCCAACTGGCGACCGTAGGGTATTTAATACTACATTATCCCAGTTTGTAAGGATAGAAACCGATTTAAGAAGTTATTACAAGATTAATCCAGGAGTGATTTGGGCCAACCGCTTGAACTTAGGCTATGGCTATGCCTACGGTGGTAGTAGTTCCCTTCCGTTCGTACGTCAATTTTTTGCGGGCGGCACCAACGACATTAGGGCTTTCAGAGCTAGATCCTTAGGCCCAGGAACCTACCAAGTACAAAACAATAACGCGGGCTTTGCCGACCAAGGCGGTGATATAAAAATGATGCTCAATTCGGAATTAAGATTTAAATTAGTCAGCATTCTTCACGGTGCTGCTTTTGTAGATGCTGGAAATATCTGGTTACGCAAAGGAGATTCAAGGCCAGGTTCAGCATTCAAACTGAAAGATGCTTTGGATGAACTTGCGGTAGGTACAGGTGTAGGTTTAAGGCTTGACGCTACTATATTTGTAATCCGCCTAGATGGCGCTTTTCCTATTCGCAAGCCTTATTTACCTAAAGGCCAGCGTTGGGTAATTGATGAAATAGATTTTGGAAGCAAAAACTGGAGAAGAGATAATCTTGTTTTAAATATTGGCATCGGATATCCGTTTTAATAAAATGAAAAGAATTCCTAGAAAGATAAAATCGTTATTTGTAAATACCTACCACTTATTTATTGCGGCAGGCAAAGGTTTTATGGAAGACCGTGTAATGAAGCTTAGTGCCGCCTTGGCTTACTATACCATCTTTTCACTCACTCCTTTGATCATCATCGTGATTTCTTCGGCTTCGATATTTTTGGGAGATAACATGGATCCCAACACTAAATTATTCGGAGAAATTAGCGAACTGATTGGCAACAGCGCAGCCAATCAGTTAAGGACTTTTGTGAATAACGCCAATCTATCTGGGCGAAGTACCATTGGCCTAGTCATTGGTATTTCTACACTGATTATTGGTTCTACAGCTATTTTCATTGAAATACAAGATAGCATCAATTTAATTTGGAAAGTAAAAGCCGTTCCCAAAAAGGGCTGGAAAAAATTGATTACTAACCGTCTGTTATCTTTCTCATTAATAGCCTCTCTTGGTTTTTTATTGCTAGTATCACTAGTAGTAAATAGTGTAGTAGTGGGTATTGGAGGAAAGCTAGACACCTACGCCGCTAAGATTGGTATCGAAGAAGTATCGGGATGGTTAATGCTCATTGTAACGAATGCCTTAACCCTAGCCGTAGTAACCACCATTTTCGCCATTATTTTTAAGGTATTACCTGATGTAAATTTAAAATGGAAACCAGCTTTGGTGGGTGCGTTGTTCACGGCATTGCTTTTCAGTTTAGGCAAGTACATTATTGGCATTTATATTGAAAAAGGTAATCCAGGCTCGGCATTTGGAGCAGCTAGTTCCATTATCGTGATTTTGGTTTGGATTTATTACACTTCCATTATTTTGTATTTTGGTGCAGAGTTTACCCAAGCTTATGCAGAGAAGTTTGATACCAAAATTACTCCTTCTAAATACGCCGTACACTTAAAAACCATTGTGGTAGAAAAAGAGGTAGATAAATTACCGCCACAACATCCAGAAGATACGGTGAAGGCCGATCAAAAAGTATAAATTTAACCTCTGACTTTATTCCCCTCTCTTAGAGGGGTGCCCAACGGGCGGGGTGTTCAATAAATTAGTCTTACCATCCAGACCTAAGCTACAATATAGCTCACAATTTTGCCAATCAATTCCTTTTCCGAGTAAGGTTTAAGGACCAAATCGTTCATTCCCGAAGCAAGGTACCTGTCTCTGTCTTCCTCCAAAACGTTAGCAGTTACGCCAAGCACTGGAACTTTTGATTTTACTTTATCCTTGTCTGCCCTGATCATACGAGTAAGCTCTACCCCACCCATGATCGGCATTTGCACATCGGTAAGTATCAAGTCGTAATTGTTTTTGGTAAAAAGCTGAAAAGCCTCCGAACCGTCATAAGCAGTATCTGTAATGACGTTGTATTTTTTAATTACTGTTTGGGCCAACAATACGTTCATTTTATTATCATCAACCAACAAGATCCTCTTTCCTGCCAAATGCCCAACATCTGTAATGGCCAAACTTTTTTGTTTGCTGGCCACATCATCACATAGTTCATAAGGAATTTCAAAGGTAAAGTTCGAGCCTTTATTCATTGCACTGGTTAAACCTATTTTACCTTTTTGTAACTCTACAATACGTTTACAAATGGCCAAACCTAAGCCCGTGCCTTTTTGAGTATTTTTAGTAGTGGAGTAATTTACCTGCGAAAATTCATCAAAAATAACAGCAGCATCCTTATCCTCTATCCCTACTCCCGTATCAATCACCTGTATTTTCAAAGTACCTACTTTTTTAGATACCGCTATCATATCCGCTTTAAGAGTTACAGAACCTTTATCCGTAAATTTAATGGCGTTACTCAGCAGGTTCATGATCACCTGTTTCAAACGTAACGAATCTCCGATAATGGTTAACCCAGCATTAAATGATATTTGTTTCTCTAATTGAAGTCCCTTTCTAGAAGCTTGAATGGCAATGCTATTAAACACCTCGTTAATGGCATCCGCTGGTGCAAAAGCTACCTTATCAAAGTTGATTTTACCTACCTCATACTTAGAAAAATCGAGAATGTCGTTTACTAAATCCAGCAGTAACTCCGAAGAGGTTTTAATCGCTTCTACTTGCTCCTTTTGCTGTGAAGAAAGATTGTCTTGGCTCAACTGCTCTGAAAAACCAATTACCGAATTAAGTGGTGTACGGATTTCGTGGCTCATATTGGCCAAAAATCTACTTTTGGATTGTGCATATTGCGAAACCCGATGACCATAATCAATCAATTGACCTTCGTTACGATAAATTTTCCATAAGTTAAACAGGATAATAGCTACCAATGCTAGCAATAATCCAAATATGATGAAGTAGATTTTATCGATACTCTTAAAAGTACTATCCAAATTATATTGGATACTTTTCTTGGTTTGCGAGGCAAGAGCAATCTCAGAAGTCTTGAAATTTTGAAGGAGGAATACAATCTCATTAATGATACGAGAATTGATACGTAGGATGCCTATTTCACTATCTTTTAATATTTTATTAGCGGCATACAGATTTCTAAAATAGGTATTGATATTTTTGATCTGCATTTTATTGTAGTTCCTGCTAGACAAGGAAGTATCTAGGGTAATTTCCTTTTTCACCAAAACGGCGTTAGTATCCACCTTTCCTTTTTTCCTTGAAAAGGCCGCTGCAATTCTACCGAACAATCCTTTTTCTTTTACTTCCACCTTAGGCTTTATGGTATCAATTACTACCATTGTTTTAAACCTGCCTTGCGTAATTTCCATTCCCTTAGTGAAAGTTCTTTGCTTAAGCGTATCAATATTAGCATTGATCAAAAACAAACTATCCGTAAGCTGTTTAAGCTTTAAATAGATTTGCATCTTCGCTTTTTTCTGCGCCACCAATCCTTTTACATTTTTAGAATAGGACTGGGTATTTTCGCGGAGTTGTAGCGTATCCAAGATTGTAGAAACGCGACCTATTTCACTTGAAAATTGCTTCATATAAGCCCCATTACCCGTTGCTTCAAATAGCCTGCAATTATTATCGGCCTTATATAAAAGCAGCACACAAGTATCTAATTGCGAATAGTCACTTTCAATGCTATTGAGTTGGTTTACATTCTCTGAAAGTAAATGAATACGGTTATTACGGGTGTAAAAAAAGATTGCTGAAATAAAAAGTGCGAGTAATAAAATTACAATAAGCCCATAGCGAGAAGCACTTTTTTTGGTGTTGATAGTCATACGTTGCGTTAATGCGGATCGTCTAAAATGCAAAATGCAACACAAAGGCAAATATCATGCCCTAAATAATGCCGCTTCTACATTTTAAAAGCAGCGCATTTTAGCACTTCAAACGAAAGCCATAATTCACTGAAAACATTAATATTACGCCGTTATGCTACTTCTAAATCTTCTACATCCTTTTCTTCAGCTTCTTCAGCGTCTACTTCATCTTTTTCAATACGTAGATTTTTAATGATATGTTGTTGCCTATCGGGAGTATTTTTCCCCATATAATATTCCAACAAGCTCTTTATAGTCTGTTCTTTCAGAATTACTGGATCTAAACGAATGTCTTTTCCAATAAACAAGCCAAATTCGTCCGGAGAAATTTCTCCCAAACCTTTAAATCGGGTAATTTCTGGTTTGCCTCCCAATTTTGCGATGGCATTTTTACGTTCTTCATCGCTATAGCAATAAATCGTTTCCTTTTTGTTCCTTACCCTAAAAAGTGGGGTCTGTAAAATATAAACGTGTCCAGCTTTTACCAAATCAGGGAAAAACTGCAGGAAGAAAGTCATCATTAACAAACGGATGTGCATCCCATCCACATCGGCATCCGTAGCAATTACAATGTTGTTGTAGTGCAAACCTTCCAAGCCATCTTCAATATTTAAGGCATGCTGTAAAAGGTTAAACTCCTCATTTTCGTAAACCACTTTTTTAGTCAATTCGTAGCAGTTTAAAGGCTTACCCTTCAAACTAAAAACTGCTTGTGTTTCTACGTCCCTTGATTTAGTAATTGAACCAGAAGCCGAGTCACCCTCAGTAATAAACAAAGTAGTTTCGTATCTTCTTTCGTGGGTCGTATTAAAATGAGCTTTACAATCTCTTAACTTCTTATTGTGCAAAGAGGCCTTTTTTGCCCTATCATTCGCTAGTTTTTTAATACCTGCAATATCCTTACGCTCTCGCTCCGATTGTTTAATTCGAGTTTCGATGGCATCGGCCACATCTTTATGTTTGTGCAGGTAATCATCCAATTCCTTTTTCAAGAAATCATTGATGAACGTACGAACGGTTTGTCCTTCTGGGGCTATTCTTTCCGAACCTAATTTGGTTTTAGTTTGCGATTCGAAAACAGGCTCTTGAACCCTAATGGCTATTGCGGCAATAATAGACGCCCTAATATCTGAAGCATCGTAATCTTTATTGTAATATTCCCTTAATGTTTTAACCACAGCTTCCCTAAAAGCAGCTTGGTGTGTTCCACCCTGAGTAGTGTATTGTCCGTTTACAAAAGAGTGGTAATCCTCACCATATTGCTGACCATGGGTCATGGCCACTTCAATATCATGGCCTTTCAGATGGATTATTGGATAGCGAATTTCCTCAGGCTTATTTTCCCTTGAAAGCAAATCGTATAAACCTCTTTCCGAGAAATATTTTTGGTTGTTGAAATTAATCGTTAGTCCTGTATTTAAGAAAACGTAGTTCCAAATCATGGTTTCTACAAAATCAGGAATGTAGCGGTAGTTCCTAAAAATGGTTTCATCAGGATAAAAAGTAATAGAAGTACCGTTACGTTGTGTAGTTTCAATTTCTGGATGCTCAAGCGTAACCAGTCCTTTGCTAAACTCCACACGTTTAGTTTTTCCATCACGATAACTTTGTACCACAAAAATAGTAGAAAGCGCATTTACCGCCTTGGTACCTACCCCATTCATCCCCACCGATTTTTGGAAAGCACTACTATCGTACTTACCTCCGGTATTCATTTTAGACACACAGTCAATCACCTTACCCAAAGGAATACCACGGCCATAATCTCTAATGATTACCTTATGCTCGTGCAAACTAATATCAATGGTTTTTCCAGCACCCATCATGAACTCATCGATAGAGTTATCGATAATCTCCTTTAACAAAACATAAATACCATCGTCCTGTGCCGAACCATCACCCAACTTACCAATGTACATACCTGGACGTCTGCGGATGTGCTCTTGCCAATCTAAGGACTTAATACTGTCTTCGTTATAGATAGGTTCTGCCATAATACTGTTGTTTTACTTGTGGATTGCTTTGAAAATGAAATAAGCCATACAAATTTAATCAATTTCGGCCGTTTTTATTCGCTAGATTTCCACATTTGAACAATCCCTTGACCATTTGGTATTTTTTTGATGACGCAATGGTAAGGTGGTATTTAATTGTTAAATTGTGCTACGTAATAACCAATTCGTCATTGCGAGGCACAAAGCAATATTTCTTTCTGTCATTCTGAGCTTAGCGAAGAATCTATAAGGACACATTACTAAGCTAATAGATTCCTCCTAACGTCGGAATGACAAAATGCTTTAAGATTGCTTTGTGCCTCGCAATGACGTTACGTATAAAACCTAAACCAACAAACTAAACTATTTAGATGAATCCAGAAAAGAAACAACTCTCCCTTTTCGACCTTTCCATGATTGTGGTAAGCCTAGTCATAGGAATGGGTATTTTTAGAACGCCTGTAAATGTTGCCGCTAAAGCCCAAATCCCCGAACTATTTTTTCTGGCTTGGATTATCGGTGGTTTTGTGGCCCTTTGTGGTGCCCTAACCTATGCCGAAATTGGTTCCCGTTATCCCGTTACTGGAGGTTATTACAAGATTTTCTCTGTGTGCTATCACCCTTCCATTGCTTTTGCCATCAACTGTATTATTGTGGTGAGCAACGCAGCTTCGGTAGCTGGCGTTTCTTTAATTGGTGCTGAGTATTTGAACAAGGCACTTTTCCCTGTAGAAATGCAAACCAACGAACATCGCATACTCATTGGCTTGGTCAGCATCATTATTTTTTACACCATCAACCTATTGGGATTAAGGACCAGCTCCAGAACCCAAAATGTGCTTACGATGATTAAATTGGTAATGGTAATTACTTTAATCTGCGCTATTTTCTTTGGTGGCCAAACACAACAATTACCCTCTGTTTTTAGTACTGCAAATGGCCTACCCGCCACTTGGAGCGATTACGGAAAGGCCTTAGGCATTTGTTTAATTGCAGTTTCTTTTAGTTTCGGAGGCTATCAGCAAACCATCAACTTTGGTGGAGAGGCTAAAGAAGCGAAAAAGGTAATCCCACGGTCTATTTTAGTGGGTTTGGGCATTATCATTACGCTTTACATGGCCATTAACTACGCTTATGTTAAAGTGATTGGTTTTGAGCAGCTGAAATCGGCACAAAGTATTGCCGCTATTCTTGCAGGACAGATTTTTGGACCAACAGGTTTTACCATTCTTTCGGTACTGATATTTCTATCGGTACTCGGCTATGTAAACGTGAATTTATTGAGCAACCCAAGAGCCATGTATGCCATGGGCGAAGAAAAAGCATTACCTCAAATCTTCACTAAAAAAACAAAGAAAAATGATGTGATGGTGGTTAGCCTTACGGTGTTCACCATCTTGTCTATCATTACCTTATTTTATGCCAAAACCTTCGACAAAATCTTAAACTATACCATTTTCATGGATGGTGCAGGAATGATTTTCTCGGCTGCCACCATCTTCTACTTACGTAAAAAAACAGCTCATCTGGACAAGAACACTATTTACACCATGAAGTTGTATCCTTTAATGCCCATCATTTTTATTGCAGCATATTTATTCGTAGCTATCAGTATTTATAATGATGACTCAGAAGCCGCATTAAATGGCATTTATATTTTCCTTGGCTTTGTAGTAATCTATTTCATCAATAAATTTTTAAACAGAAAAAAAGCAACTTTATAAGATTAAAACGATAGAAAGTCAGCTTTTACTTTAGACTGTTAACTTAAATGGATATTTCCTACATTTTAAATGAACTTGGCGAAGAAAGGGAAAGTTACTTCAATGCCATTGCTCCTCCCATTATCCAAACCAGCAATTTCAAATTCAACACGGTTGATGATTTTAGAAAGGCTTTAGCAGATGAATATCAAGGCAATTTATACTCAAGAGGCTTTAATCCAACCATTGATATTTTAAGGAAGAAACTTGCCGCTTTAGATGGTGCTGAAGATGCCTTAGTTTTTGGCAGTGGCATTGCTGCAGTAACCATTCCTGTTTTGGCTTTGTTAAGTAGCGGCAATGAAGTGATATGTGTAGAAAATCCTTATAGCTGGACTATTAAATTATTCAACGACTTTCTCCCAAAATTTGGCGTAAAAACCACTTTTGTAGACGGAAGCGATACCTCAGCAATTGAAGCGGCCATCACGCCACATACCAAACTGATTTATCTAGAATCACCCAATACTTTCAGTTTTGATGTACAAGATTTGGAAGCCATTGCTAGCTTAGCAAAAGCCAAGGGAATTATCACCATGATAGACAACAGCTATTGCTCGCCACTTTACCAACAACCTATTGCATATGGCATTGACTTGGTAGCACAATCGGCTACTAAATACTTGGCCGGCCACAGCGATGTGATGGCAGGAGTAGTTACAGGCAAGCAGGAATTGATTAAACAGATATTCGAGAAAGAATACATGAACATTGGTGCTTCTTTGGCCCCTCAAAATGCTTGGCTATTGCTACGTAGTTTACGTACCTTACCTATCCGCTTAGAGAAGATTACAGCTAATGCCAATAAGGTAATCGAATATTTGGAACAGCATCCCAAAGTGGAAACGGTACTTCATCCTTTTAGCGAAAAAAGCAAACAGCTAGGCTTAGCCAAAAAGCAGATGAAAGCTTGCGGCGGGCTATTTAGCATTACGCTTAAAAATCCAAGTCTGGAAGAGATAGAAACATTTTGTAATAACCTAAAACATATCTTAATGGCCGTATCATGGGGTGGCTATGAAAGTTTGATTATTCCTGCTTGCGCTGGTATTAGCAAAGCTGATTTTGATGTAAATAATCCCAGACACATTTTAATCAGAATTTATGTAGGTTTGGAAGAGCCTGAGTATTTGATTAAAGATTTGGAACAGGCTTTGGGACTTTAATTACTACAAAAACTATGGAAATAATTCAAGGCAGAATTTCCGAGAGATACTATTCAATAAAAAAAGAAATAAGTAATTGGAATTTCGAGAAACTAACGGGAATAGGAAAAAAGGCACTCCATGACAAATATGCTATATTGGAAATCAACATTTTCAGGTTTATTGATTATCCAGATAAAGAAACCATTGAAGAGAACTATAAACATATTATTTTTAGAAATTCTTTCATTATTTGGAAATTATCAGAATCACAATTTCCAAAAGAATTATATGAATATGGAAAAAACGAATTAATCAGAAGTTCTGAAGCTGTTATTGATTTATTTTCGGTAGTAAAAGAGCAAAGGTTGGATTTAGTTTTCGAAATTGTCTGGGCAGGTTATTCAGTTAATGACCATTGGGGAAGGGGCGTAATTGAATTTGCATTTGTAAACTCTATTTTAAGTTGTTTTGACAATGAACTTTTTCAACAAGGTTTAGAAAGTAAGAAACGGCACCCACTTATAGATGGTGAATACCAATGTAAATACCAGCACAACTATTAGTTCATTCTGATTATCAATCAAATACATCTACTACCACTCTTCTTTTATACACTGTCACGTTGAGCTTGTCGAAGCGTTAGCAACCCTAATATCAAAACAACAAACGAAATGGATATTGAAAATTATTTGGGCAAATTTCAAAAAGCCGCAAACCGACTTAATCAAAATCAGCTTCACCAAAAACAAGTTGAAGTTGCGGTAGGTGTAGTTTTAAATTCCGTTTTTTTAAAGCTCTATAAAAAATCTTGGGCAAATGCATCCCAAGACCCATTGACTACTCCGTCGAGAATATTCTTCTCTATTTGGATAAATGATTCAACAATAAAGGAGCAAAAAATCTATTATAATATCCATGCTTTGAAACTCCGAAAACTAAAAGGCTATGCGATACAGAGTAGAAAATTCGCAGATGCCTTCAGACAGAGTTTTAAAGATGTTGAACAAAAATGGCCAAATGTACGTGTTGACTTTGGACCATTAACTTTAATGGAAGGATGGATAAAAATTGATTCAGAGAGTTTTCAAGATGACATTATTAAACTTGCGAATAACTTTTTAGAAATAGACCATTTGATTGACCATACGCTCGTTAAATTTGAGCATAAATAATTTAGAGAGACTTACGAAGTTTAAAAAACTTCGTAAGTCTAATTTTAAAGCACCTACCTTTCCTATACTGCCACGCTGAGTTTATCGAAGCACTTGACATCAATGAAATAAATCCTTCGACAACTTACCTTCCACAAACCTCGCAGGTTTTAAAAACCTATCAAATAAATTTTAACTACCTTTGCGCTTCGAAGCGGAATTTCTTTAATCATTTAAAGCAACTCAAAAGTTAGTCCTTCAACAAATGATTGTTCTAGCTTCTTCGATAAGTAAATCGCTTTTAAAGCTGTTTTACTTTTTACTTTTTACTTTTTACTTTTTACTTTTTACTTTTTACTTTTTACTTTTTACTTTTTACTTAAAAAAAAGATGTTGTTTTCACAATTAAGGCTTATTGAGCCTATATTAAAAGCCGTTGAATCTGAGGGATATCAAAACCCTACTCCTATACAACAAAAAGCTATTCCTAGTATTCTAAAATTAAAAGATTTACTAGGCTGTGCCCAAACAGGCACCGGAAAAACCGCTGCTTTTGCTATTCCTATGCTGCAAATTTTGCACATGAGGCATTTAAAGACCAATAAAAAAGCTATCAAAGCTTTGGTTTTAACGCCTACCAGAGAGTTGGCCATTCAGATACAGGAGAGTTTTAGCGTTTATGGCAAAAATTTACCCGTTAAAAATGCTGTGATCTTTGGTGGCGTGGGCCAACAACCACAGGTTGATGCATTAAAAAAAGGAGTAGATGTGTTAGTTGCTACCCCGGGCAGGCTATTGGACTTAATGGGCCAAGGGCATATTAACCTTAGTGAGCTAGAAATTTTTGTATTGGATGAGGCCGACCGTATGTTGGATATGGGTTTCATCAACGATGTAAAAAAAGTTGTTGGTAAATTACCTCAAAAAAGACAGACCTTATTCTTCTCGGCCACCATGCCACCTGAAATAGAGAAGTTGGCCAATACCATTTTAAAAGATCCAGTAACGGTAGAAGTTACCCCTGTTTCTTCAACTGCTGATACCATCAATCAATCGGTTTATTTTGTAGATAAGCCAGATAAAAGAAAGCTCTTAAAACACTTGCTTGACGATCTTAAAATCAATCATACTTTGATTTTCACCCGTACTAAACACGGTGCCGACAGAATCGCTAGGGACTTGGTTAAAGATGGGATAAAAGCCGCCGCTATTCATGGTGACAAATCACAAGGGGCCAGACAACGTGCCTTAACAGAGTTTAAAGATAGAACTTTGAGGGTATTGGTAGCCACCGATATTGCGGCTAGAGGAATTGACATTGATGACTTGACATATGTTTTCAACTATGATTTGCCGAATGTACCTGAAACCTATGTACACCGAATTGGTCGTACGGGTAGAGCTGGTGCAAACGGAAATGCCATTTCATTTGTTGATGCAGAAGAAAATGAATACCTGATTTCTATCCATAAATTGATTAAAAAGGTAATTCCTATTGTAGAAGACCATCCTTATCCTTTAAGTTGGAAAAGTATGTTAGCTGGAAAAGAAGTACAACGAAAGCCCCAAAAAGACTCAAAGGGCAATAAAGATAGCGCTAAGAACAAGAACAGAAAGTTCCACAAAAGCAGAAGATAATTCAAGAAAGCCTATTAATTAACTTTAATAGGCTTTTTGTTACCTGTTAAATCTACTTTATACCAGTTTCCTTTTTCAAACAAAGCTCCTTCATGCTGACCTTCATGTTGGTTAACATCAATACCTAATATCTTTCCACCGTAATAAAATCCAACATTCGTTTTAGTGATGGTATGACCAACAATAATTCGCTTTACCTGATATTGAGCTAATGTTTGATCTACAATAGTTTCTTCAAGCACAGGCTCTTTAAAATAACCTCTAAACCAAAACAAACCTAGCGTACTGTTAAATATCTTAAGAATTTTATCGTCTTTAACAGTATTCTTTAAATCTTTCCAACCGATATAAGGTTTTGAAATAGTATTGATTTGCTCTACCGTTAGCCTTAAATCATTAATTTCTGGAGAAATGCCACCATGTAAACATAAGTTATCTCCAATTTTTTCAATCAGGTTTTTACTTCTTAACCATCTACCCAGTTCCGTATTTTCATCATAGAGTTCCATGTAAGATTGGCCCATAGCCTCAGCCGCCGACAAATATTTTTGATCTAAATATTTCAAGTTACCTGCTAAGTTCATGATATCGTGATTACCTAATATAGTATGCACGTAGCCGCCTTTCAATTTAGCTGCTTTCTCCAATTTATACAACAACCATAATGTAGCAGGTACATCTTTCCCCCTATCAAACAGATCACCACAAATAACCAAGTGTCCTTTGCCAAAAATCCATTCGTATTTCTTATTGATCACTTTATTAGCTAACAACAGATTTCTCAAGGCATCAAATTCTCCTTCAATATCCGATAAAAACAATAATTTATCGGGTTGTGCCCATACGCTTGGTTCATTTTGTAAAGAAGATCTTAGCTTTACTTCAAAATTTTTCTCTGGAGCATCAGAAAAATTAACTTTTATGGCAAGCTTCTGTTTTTCTGATAAAGTATAAGTTTTTTCTGTAGCAATTACTTTTTTCGATGAATGGGTAACTTCCTTTACCAGAATTTGATTGCCTTTGTAAAGCAGATAAGGCCCGTCAAAAATATTACCCAAGGTATCTTGCGCACTTACCTTAACTATTGAAAATAGCAAGATAGCAAATGACAACAAAGTTGGGGTAAGTCTAATCACAGCTAACAAAATGTAATACTATACTTTTCTTAATTTAATGATACGCAACCAATGCATCACTTTCATCATTGGATAGGTTGGATCAAATTCCCACCAGCGAGTTGCAAAGTTTGGTGAATTTGGTCTTTTGTGGTGATTGTTCTGAAACAATTCTCCCATCAATAAAAAATCCCAAGGCAGAGAGTTCTTACTATGATCATCATTATCATGGTTCGAGTATCCATATTTGTGTCCGCACCAATTTACAATGGCACCGTGAATTGGGCCCATTAAAAAATGGATAGGCAACAATAAAAACATCCACCATGAAGTAGCAAAAGTTATGTAAAACCAAATGTAGAACAAACCGCATGCAATACGCCAAAACCATGAATCACCTATTCTATCAATGATTGACCACTCAGGATAATTCCCTCTAAATGCAGGCTCTGGTTCTATTTTATGCAAAAGGTAAGCCAGATACATATTTTTAGTAGCGATCATCATTCCAAAAACATCCTTAAAGAAATGTGGTGAATGTGGGTCTTTTTCCGTGTCACTGTAGGCATGGTGCATACGGTGTAAAATAGCATATGCTCTAGGATTTAGGAAGGAAGAACCTTGTGAAATCAACAATAGTAGGTAGAAAAAACGTTCCCAAAATTTATTCATCTTAAACATTTTATGAGATGAATAACGGTGAAGGAAGAAAGTTTGGCTAAACAATGATAAGAACCAATGTGCCAAAAAGAAATACAAAATAATCATACAAAAGGGCAAGAATGGTCTTTCTTGCCATAAATTTTAATTTAATAATAATGGTTTGAAATAGGATTATCTCCCGAAATCATCTTGAACGCGTACAATATCATTCTCGTCCGAAGGGTTATTGGCATCCGTGTGTTGCCATATTTCTGCTACTACCCCCCAATCGTCGAGTCCGATCAAGCGATGGCGCTCCCCTTGATGCAACTTAATTTGGTGATTTGGTGAATAGGTTTTCAACGCTCCCTCTTCATCGGTTTCACTGGTTTTAATACCAACAGTGCCTGTTACCACTTGCCAAATTTCAGCCCTTCGGTGATGGTATTGCCATGATAATCTAGCATTTGGTGCAACAATTAATATCTTCGGGCTTAGTTTACCGCCAATTTTTAAAGTGGCAATATCTAATCCATCAAAATAAGTATCGGCAAATTGTTGCGCCTGTGCTTCGTCTATCACAAAGAACCCACCCCAAGGTCTGTTCTCATCTCTATCCACAACATTAAACCCCTCAAGTTTTAAACGTTGTGCTACGCTATCAAAAATTTCTCGTTTTTGAGTATCCATAAAGGTCAAAAATAACAGTTAAAAACTAAAACACACATAATGTCAGCTAGTTTTAATAAATAAGCTAAAATTTAGCTTTGTAAGTGAAGTCTTTTTGCTTGCCATTTGCCGATAGCAACAAAGGCCAAAAACAGTGCTAAGAACAATAAAGTAACGAATATGCAATTCATCATTACTTGCTGCAATCCTAATTTGGTAATGTTTAAAAATGGATAAGGATAAAAATTGGCATCATAACCTCTAACCAATACAAAACAAATATAGATTAAAGGAAATGCTAACCATGTCCAGATGTTTTTCCATTTTAATTGGTGCTTTGGAACAAAATAAATCCAATAAATAAGGAATAAGATTGGAACAATTACATGCATTAATTCGTTCAGCACCATTGACCAACCACTCACTACAGATAAAGACCTTAAGACAGTATTGTAAACTAATGCGACTACAGTAATATAAACCGTGATGGCTGTAATTACGCTTGGTCTTTTAAAGAACGAACCTAGAGCAGTTTTTGGTATTAAAAAAATAACAGCCACACATAGGGCTACCAATAAATTACTATCTATCGTGAAGTAACTAAAAAACCTGATTAACAATTCGGCACTTTCTTGGGTTTTACTATTAATATGTAAATAAAATTGAAAAATAAGAGCAAACCACGCGGTAATGCTCATCAATCCTAAATATATTTTTTCTGCTTTATCCTTCATGACTTTTCACAAAAAAGCCACTTGCTAGTGGCAAGTGGCTGTACTTTTAAGCTTGGGCAGTTGGACCTCCAAATCCCATAGGAAATGGCGTTTCATCCTGCGTTTTGATACGTCCGTGTGCTGCTTCAAACTTTTCAATGTTATCCTGCATGGCATGCATTAAGCGTTTAGCATGCTCTGGAGTTAAAATAATCCTCGATTTTACTTTTGCCTTTGGAATACCAGGCATTACTCTAATAAAATCTAACACAAACTCTGTATTAGAATGCGTAATGATGGCTAGGTTTGAAAAAATACCCTCAGCTATTTCTTCCGACAATTCTATATTTAATTGATTTTCGTTCTGTTGTTGTTCCATATAAACAAAGCTAATACTTTAATTTAAAAGTGCTAGGCTTCTTAAAAAATGTTTATCATCAATAGTGTATTATCAAAGTATTGAATACCCTAAACGCTCCCATGCGCTGATCTCGAGTTTAAGGAGAGATCTAGCAACTTTGCTCTCCATAAAAAAACTGATAGAGATCAAATATTTCTATTAATTTATTTCTCACTTACTCAGCAATATTACGCACAAAAAAATCCCTAGCGAAAACGCTAGGGATTTATATTTACAAATGCTTTTCAGCTTTGTGCTGTTATTAAGCTTCTACTTCTTCTTGTTTTGAAGCTAATAATTTGTCGTACTCTTCTTGAGAACCTACAATGATACGCTCGTAGCCACGTACACCGGTACCTGAAGGAATCAAGTGACCAACAATTACGTTTTCTTTCAAGCCTAACATTCTGTCTTTCTTACCTGCAATTGCAGCTTCGTTCAACACTTTTGTAGTTTCCTGGAATGATGCCGCAGAAATGAATGACTTAGTACCTAATGAAGCACGAGTGATACCTTGTAGTACTGAACTAGCAGTAGCTGGTTTAGCATCTCTTACTTCGATCTGAGCTAAATCTTGACGTTTCAATTGAGAGTTTTCGTCTCTTAATTTACGTAAAGAAATGATCTGACCTGGTTTTACTGTAGTCGAATCACCTGCTTCAACAACAACCTTTTTATCAAAGATTTCGTCATTTTCAATCATGAAGTCCCAACGATCTACAGAGTCATTTTCTAAGAAACGAGTATCTCCTGGATCTTCGATGTGAACTTTTTGCATCATCTGGTGTACAATTACTTCGAAGTGTTTATCGTTGATTTTCACCCCTTGTAAACGGTAAACCTCTTGGATACCATTTACTAAGTATTCTTGTACTGCAGCTGGACCTTTGATTGCCAAGATATCCGCTGGAGAGATAGAACCATCTGACAATGGCATACCTGCTTTCACGAAGTCATTATCTTGTACCAAGATGTGTTTAGAAAGTGGAACTAGGTATTTTTTAACCTCGCCATCTCTCGATTCGATAGTCATCTCACGGTTACCACGTTTGATACCACCTAACGTTACCACACCATCAATTTCAGTAACAACTGCTGGGTTTGAAGGGTTACGAGCCTCAAATAACTCAGTTACACGAGGTAAACCACCCGTAATATCTCGGGTTTTACCTGTAGCACGAGGAATCTTAACCAATACCTGTCCGCTTTGTACAGCGTCACCTTCGTCAACCGCAATGTGTGCCCCTACTGGAATGTTGTAAGTTCTGATCAACTCGCCTTTTTTATCCAATACCTTAATAGCAGGGTTTTTGGTTTTATCACGAGTATCAATAATTACTTTTTCACGGTGACCAGTTTGCTCATCAGACTCTTCACGGAAAGTTACACCTTCAATGATTGCATCAAATTCGATTTTACCTCCAAATTCAGAGATAATAACCGCGTTATATGGATCCCATGAAACAATTTTATCACCTTTAGCAACTTTATCACCTTCTTTTACATATAAGAATGCACCATAAGGAATATTGTTGTTTACGATTACTTTGTTAGTTCCTGGCTCAACAATTCTGAACTCGCCTGAACGACCTAGAACGATATCAACCACACCATCTTCAGTAGTAGTTTGTACGGTACGTAAGTTTTCAAACTCAATTACACCATCAAACTTAGCGTTGATTTGCGATTCGTTGGCAATGTTAGATGCCGTACCACCCACGTGGAAAGTACGAAGTGTTAACTGTGTACCCGGCTCACCGATTGACTGTGCAGCAATTACACCTACAGCCTCACCTCTTTGAACACGCTTACCTGACGCTAAGTTACGTCCGTAACACAATGCACAAACACCACGTTTATTCTCACAAGTTAATACAGAACGGATTTCAACACCTTCTAACGGAGATTCTTCAATTGCTTTTGCAACATCCTCGTCAATATCTTGACCTGCACCTACCAATAACTCACCGTTTAATGGATTGTACACATCGTGTAATGATGTACGACCCAAAATACGCTCGTATAAAGGCTCAACAATGTCTTCGTTATCTTTCAATGCTGTAGTGTACATACCTCTTAAAGTACCACAGTCTACATCATTCACAATCATATCTTGCGCTACGTCATGTAAACGACGAGTTAAGTAACCCGCATCCGCCGTTTTTAACGCCGTATCCGCCAAACCTTTACGAGCACCGTGGGTAGAGATAAAGTACTCTAATACCGACAATCCTTCTTTAAAGTTTGATAAGATCGGGTTTTCGATAATCTCACCACCAGAACCTGATTTTTGAGGTTTAGCCATCAAGCCCCTCATACCTGCCAACTGACGAATCTGCTCTTTAGAACCACGGGCTCCAGAGTCAAGCATCATGTAAACAGAGTTGAAACCTTGGTTATCTGATGATAACTGGTTCATTACAAACGTAGTTAAACGATTGTTGATACGAGTCCAGATATCGATAATTTGGTTGTAACGCTCGTTGTTGGTAATGAAACCCATGTTATAGTTGTTTCTTACCTCTTCAACTTCATTAGCAGCTTGCTCCAATAAAGTGTGTTTCTCTACTGGAATGTTTACGTCTTGTAAGTTAAACGATAAGCCTCCACGGAATGCACTTTGGAAACCTAACTCTTTGATATCATCTAAGAATTTAGCCGAACGAGCCATACCAGTCATTTTTACTACTTCACCAATGATATCTCTTAAAGATTTTTTGGTCAATAGTTCGTTGATATAACCAACTTCTTCTGGCACCATTTGGTTAAATAACACACGACCTACTGTAGTTTCAATTAACTTGTTTACAATAGAACCGTCAGCTTCTTTAACGTTAGCTTTAACTTTAATCCAAGCATGTAAATCTACTCTTTTCTCATTGTAGGCAATAATTACCTCTTCTGCTGAGTAGAAATTCATATCCTGACCTTTTACTACTCTCTTCTCATCAGTTCTGCGGCCTTTAGTAATATAATAAAGACCCAAAACCATATCTTGAGAAGGTACTGTAATAGGCGTACCGTTAGCAGGGTTAAGGATATTGTGCGCTGCCAACATCAATACTTGGGCTTCCAAAATTGCAGCATTACCTAATGGTAAGTGAACTGCCATCTGGTCACCGTCAAAATCGGCGTTGAATGCGGTACACACTAATGGGTGTAATTGGATAGCTTTACCTTCAACTAATTTTGGTTGGAAAGCCTGGATACCTAAACGGTGAAGCGTAGGTGCACGGTTTAGCAACACTGGGTGTCCTTTCAATACGTTTTCAAGGATATCCCAAACTAGAGGATCTTTTCTATCAACAATTTTTTTAGCTGATTTTACGGTCTTAACAACACCTCTTTCAATCATCTTACGAATGATGAATGGTTTGTAAAGCTCTGCAGCCATATCTTTTGGTAAACCACATTCGTGTAATTTAAGGTTTGGACCTACAACAATTACCGAACGAGCAGAATAATCCACACGTTTACCTAATAAGTTTTGACGGAAACGACCTTGTTTACCTTTCAAGATATCTGAAAGTGATTTCAAGGCACGGTTACCTTCAGTTTTAACAGCGTTTACTTTACGTGAGTTATCGAACAACGAGTCAACAGCTTCCTGTAACATACGTTTTTCGTTACGTAAAATAACCTCTGGTGCTTTGATCTCGATCAAACGTTTTAAACGGTTGTTACGGATAATCACACGACGATATAAATCGTTCAAATCTGAAGTTGCGAAACGACCACCTTCCAATGGAACTAATGGACGTAACTCTGGTGGAATAACTGGAACAATCTTGATGATCATCCACTCAGGGTTATTCTCGATATTCTCTCTTGAACTACGGAAAGCCTCAACTACTTGAAGACGTTTTAACGCCTCATTTTTACGTTGTTGAGAAGTTTCGTTAGCTGCTTGGTGACGTAAGTTATAAGATAAGCTATCTAAATCAATACGTTTCAACAAATCTTCTAACGCCTCTGCACCCATTTTGGCTACAAATTTATTAGGATCTTTATCGTCTAAGTATTGGTTCTCTTTAGGTAATTTATCTAAAATATCAAGGTACTCTTCTTCAGTTAAGAAATCCATGAACTGGATACCTTGCTCAGCCATTAAACCAGCTTGGATTACTACATAACGCTCGTAGTAAATGATCAAGTCTAATTTTTTGGTTGGCAAACCTAAAAGATAACCGATTTTGTTAGGCAAAGAACGGAAATACCAGATATGCGCTACAGGAACCACCAAGTTGATGTGTCCCATACGCTCTCTACGCACTTTCTTTTCAGTTACCTCAACACCACAACGGTCACAAACAATCCCTTTGTAACGGATACGCTTGTATTTACCGCAATGACATTCGTAATCTTTTACCGGACCAAAAATACGCTCGCAGAACAAACCATCACGTTCTGGTTTGTAAGTACGATAGTTAATGGTTTCTGGCTTTAAAACTTCACCGCTTGAACGCTCCAAGATATTCTCTGGAGAAGCCAAACTAATGGTAATGGAAGTGAAGTTACTTTTTAATTTATTATCCTTTTTGTAAGACATATTCTTTTTTGAGTTTTAAGTAGTAAGTTTTAGGTGATACGTTGAATACTTACAACGTATCACTTTTAACTTAAAACTTTTAGTCTAACGTAATATCTAAACCTAAGCCGCGTAGCTCGTGTACCAATACGTTGAACGATTCTGGTACGCCTGGAGTTGGTAGGTTTTCGCCTTTAACAATGGCTTCGTAGGTTTTAGCTCTTCCAATAACATCATCCGACTTAACGGTTAAGATCTCTTGAAGGATATTAGCAGCACCGAATGCCTCTAATGCCCAAACCTCCATCTCACCAAAACGTTGACCACCAAACTGAGCTTTACCACCCAATGGTTGTTGTGTAATTAATGAGTATGGTCCAATTGAACGGGCGTGCATCTTATCATCAACCATGTGACCTAATTTCAGCATGTAGATAATACCTACTGTAGTTGGTTGGTCAAATTTCTCGCCTGTTAAACCATTGTTTAAGTAAGTTCTACCAGAAGCTGGCAAACCTGCTTTAGCGATCCAATCTTCCACCTCATCGCTCTTAGCACCGTCAAAAATTGGAGTAGCAAATTTAACGCCCAATTCTTTACCAGCCCAAGCCAATACGGTTTCATAGATTTGACCCAAGTTCATACGTGAAGGTACACCTAGAGGGTTCAACACGATATCAACTGGAGTTCCGTCATTTAAGAAAGGCATATCTTCATCACGTACAATACGTGCTACAATACCTTTGTTACCGTGACGACCCGCCATCTTATCACCTACTTTTAGTTTACGTTTTTTAGCTACATAAACCTTAGCCATCTGAACAATTCCTGATGGAAGCTCATCACCAACGCTGATCGCAAATTTATCACGTTTGTAAGCACCTAGTTCTTCGTTTACACGGATACCATAGTTGTGCAACAACATTTTGATTTGCTCGTTTTTGTCATCGTCAGTAGTCCATTTGTATGGATTGATATGAGCATACTCTAGGTCCATCAACATTTTTTGCGTAAACTTAGCGCCTTTAGCAATTAAAAGCTCTCTGTATACGTTAAATACGCCTTGTGAAGTTTTACCGTTCACAATTTGGAATAACTTGTCAACCAATTCGTTTTTCAAGTTCTCCATAGCAAGGTTGTATCTCTTGTCTAATTTCTCGATTGCCGATTTTTCTTCTGCTTTAGAAGTTTTCTTAGCTCTTGAGAATAACTTAGTATCAATAACTACACCTTTGATTGATGGAGGAGTTTTTAATGAAGCATCCTTAACATCACCAGCTTTGTCACCAAAGATGGCACGTAATAATTTCTCTTCTGGTGAAGGATCTGACTCTCCTTTTGGTGTAATTTTACCAATAAGGATATCACCTTCTTTAACTTCAGCTCCAATACGGATGATACCATTTTCGTCAAGGTCTTTAGTAGCCTCTTCAGAAACGTTAGGGATATCTGGAGTTAACTCCTCTTCACCACGTTTAGTATCACGTACTTCTAGTTCAAATTCTTCGATGTGTAATGAAGTAAAGATATCTTCTCTAACAATACGCTCGTTAATTACGATCGCATCCTCAAAGTTATATCCTTGCCAAGGCATGAAAGCTACTTTTAAGTTTCTTCCTAATGCCAATTCACCGTCTTCAGTTGCATAACCCTCGCAAAGCACTTGACCTTTAGTAACTTTTTGACCTTTCTTAACGATTGGTTTCAAGTTGATACAAGTATTTTGGTTGGTTTTTTTGAACTTGGTTAATTTATAAGTTTTGCTATCGCCTTCGAAAGAAACCAAACGATCGTCATCGTTTCTTTCATATTTGATCACAATTTCGTTAGCATCAACATACTCAACAACACCAGCACCTTCTGCATTGATCAAAGTTCTTGAGTCACGTGCAACGCGACCCTCTAAACCTGTACCTACAATTGGAGCCTCAGGACGTAACAATGGTACGGCCTGACGTTGCATGTTCGATCCCATCAACGCCCTGTTCGCATCATCATGCTCCAAGAAAGGAATCAATGAAGCCGCGATAGAAGTAATTTGGTTAGGCGCAATATCCATCAAGTCTAATTTCTCAGGCTCGATAATCGGGAAGTCACCCTCGTAACGTGCTTTAACACGTGGCGTAGCGAAATTACCTTTATCATCATACTGAGCATTAGCTTGAGCAATAGTTTTACCATCCTCATCTTCTGCAGATAAGTAAATTACATCTTCGTTTACAGAAACCTTACCGTCAACTACCTTTTTATAAGGAGTTTCGATAAAGCCTAAGCTGTTGATTTTTGCGTGAACGCAAAGTGACGAAATCAAACCGATGTTTGGACCCTCTGGAGTTTCGATAGTACACAAACGACCGTAGTGCGTATAGTGAACGTCACGAACCTCGAAACCTGCACGCTCACGAGATAGACCACCTGGACCTAAAGCTGAAAGACGACGCTTGTGCGTAATCTCCGCCAATGGGTTGGTTTGATCCATGAACTGTGATAGCTGGTTGGTACCAAAGAAAGAGTTGATTACAGATGACAATGTACGAGCATTGATCAAATCTGTTGGAGTAAACACCTCGTTATCACGAATGTTCATACGCTCACGGATAGTTCTAGCCATACGAGCTAAACCTACACCAAATTGTGCGTACAACTGCTCACCTACCGTACGTACACGACGGTTTGATAAGTGGTCAATATCATCCACCTCTTCTTTTGAGTTGATCAATTTGATCAAGTATTTAACAATCGCGATAATATCCGCTTTCGTCAATACTTTTACATCATCAGGGGTATCCATTTTCAACTTACGGTTGATACGGTATCTACCCACATCACCTAAGTCATAACGTTTATCCGAGAAGAACAAACGCTCAATGATACCTCTTGCTGTTTCCTCATCAGGCGGTTCTGCGTTACGCAAAGCACGGTAGATGTTCTCCACGGCCTCTTTTTCAGAGTTTGAAGTATCTTTTTGTAAAGTATTATATATAATGGTATAATCAGCTTGCGATGCACCGTCATCTTTAGACAAGATAATGGTTTTAACACCTGCATCGATGATTAGATCAATATGCTCGTCTTCTAAAATGGTATCCCTGTCTAAGATTACCTCGTTACGGTCAATAGAAACTACCTCACCGGTATCCTCATCCACAAAATCCTCTACCCATTTTCTAAGTACCCTTGCAGCAAGTTTACGTCCGATGTATTTCTTTAAACCTGATTTGCTAACTTTTACTTCGTCAGCTAAATCGAAAAGCTCTAAGATGTCTTTATCAGAATCATAACCAATAGCACGCAATAACGTAGTTACAGGGAATTTCTTTTTACGGTCGATGTAAGCATACATTACGTTGTTAACGTCTGTAGCGAACTCGATCCAAGAACCTTTAAACGGAATTACACGGGCAGAATATAGCTTGGTACCGTTAGTGTGGCGGCTTTGGCCAAAGAACACACCTGGTGACCTGTGTAACTGCGATACAATTACACGCTCTGCACCGTTAATTACAAACGTACCTTTAGGAGTCATATAAGGAATGGTTCCTAAGTATACATCTTGAATAATGGTTTCAAAATCTTCGTGCTCAGCATCGTTACAAGAAAGCTTCAATTTAGCTTTCAATGGAACGCTGTAAGTTAGCCCACGGTCAATACATTCTGGAATGTCATAACGAGGTGGGTCAATAAAATAATCTAAGAATTCTAAAACAAAGATGTTTCTAGAATCTGTGATTGGGAAGTTTTCAGCAAACACTTTAAACAAACCTTCTGTGTGACGGTTGTCTGATGTAGTTTCGATCTGAAAAAATTCTCTAAATGATTGCAACTGCACATCCAGAAAATCTGGATAATCGATAATGTGCTTACTACGTGCAAAATTTACTCTTTGGTCGACTTTATTTGCCAAGGGACTAAATTTAATTTAGTTTAAGAATAAACTATTTTTTGGTTTTTAAAAGGGAACATTTCATAAACCAAACAAAATGAAATGTTTATAAACAGGAATAGACTCCAACTTTACAGTCGGAGTCTTTTCTTTTGAGTTTTGTTAAAATTAAGTGATTACTTAATCTCAACTACAGCTCCAGCTTCTTCTAATTGTTTTTTAAGAGCTTCTGCTTCGTCTTTAGCAACACCTGATTTCAATTCTTTAGGTGCACCGTCTACTAAGTCTTTAGCTTCTTTCAAACCTAAACCAGTTAAGTCTTTAACCAATTTAACAACTGCTAATTTTTGACCACCAGCATCTTTCAAGATTACATCAAAAGATGTTTTCTCTTCAACTGCAGCAGCTTCGCCACCAGCAGCAGGAGCAGCAACAGCTACTGCAGCAGCAGCAGGCTCGATACCGTACTCGTCTTTTAAGATTTGAGCTAACTCATTAACTTCTTTAACTGTTAAGTTTACTAATTGCTCAGCAAACGCTTTTAAATCTGCCATTTTATTAAGATTTTAAAATTTTACGTAATTGTTGTTTGTTTTAAATACGAACTTATCAGGTGTCCGTTAACCTCTTTCTTGTAGTGTTTTAACAATACCTGCGATTTTACCGCCGCCTGATTGTAACGCAGACACAACATTTTTAGCTGGTGATTGTAATAGACCAATGATTTCGCCAATAAGTTCTTCTCTTGATTTAAGACTTACTAATGCATCTAATTGGTTATCTCCAACGAAGATTGCTGTATCAATGTATGCGCCTTTCAATTGAGGCTTGTCTTCGCCTTTTCCTTTTCTTAGAGATTTGATCAGCTTAGCTGGACCATTACCTACTTTAGAAAATAATAAAGCTGATTGACCTTTTAATGCTGGGAAGATATCTGATGAGTCGCCTTCTAATCCATCAATCGCAATTTTGATCAATGTATTTTTCGCTACTTTCATTTCGATACCACTTTCGAAACATTTGCGACGGATGTTATTTACTTTTTCAACAGATAAGCCAGAGGTATCAGCAATGTAAAAATTGCCATACTCTTGCATTTTCGCTTGTAGAGCTAAAACTACTTCTTGTTTTTCTTCTCTGTTCATAATTAGATCCCCGCTACTGATTTAGTTTCTACTGAAATTCCAGGACTCATTGTAGAAGACACGTGAATGCTCTTGAAATAAGTACCTTTTGCTGCAGAAGGTTTTAATTTTGAGATCGTTTGAAGTACTTCTAACGCGTTCTCGTATAATTTCTCCGGAGAGAATGATACTTTACCTATTGAAGCGTGAATGATACCAGTTTTGTCAACTTTAAAATCGATCTTACCACCTTTTACATCAGTTACAGCTTTACCAACTTCGTTAGTTACTGTACCTGATTTCGGGTTTGGCATTAAGTTACGTGGACCTAAAACACGGCCCAACTTACCAACTTTTGCCATACACGCAGGCGTAGTGATAATAATGTCTACATCTGTCCAACCACCTTCAATTTTAGCAACATACTCGTCTAAACCTACGAAATCTGCTCCTGCTGCCTTAGCTTCTTCTTCCTTATCAGGAGTTACCAAAGCTAAAACGCGAACAGTTTTACCGGTACCGTGAGGCAATGTAGCTATACCACGAACCATTTGATTGGCTTTACGAGGATCTACTCCTAATGCTACATCGATATCAACCGATGCATCGAACTTAGTAGTAGTAATCTCTTTTACCAAAGCAGATGCTTCTTTTAAGGTATAAGACTTACCGGCTTCTAGTTTAGCGTGTGCTATTTTTTGATTTTTTGTTAACTTAGCCACTAGTGTAAACTGTTAATGTTAAATAATTAGTTAAAAGGCGCATCACCTGAAACAGTGATACCCATACTACGTGCTGTACCAGCAACCATACTCATTGCTGATTCGATAGTAAATGCATTTAAATCAGGCATTTTATCTTCAGCAATTGCCTTAACTTGATCCCAAGTCACCGATCCAACTTTTTTACGGTTAGGCTCAGCAGAACCACTCTGTAATTTAGTAGCATCCAATAACTGGATAGCAACCGGAGGGGTTTTGATGATGAAATCGAAAGACTTGTCAGCATATACAGTAATTACAACTGGTAAAACTTTACCTGGCTTATCTTGGGTACGAGCATTGAATTGTTTACAAAACTCCATGATATTCACACCTTTAGCACCTAATGCAGGTCCTACTGGTGGCGATGGGTTTGCAGCTCCGCCTTTGATCTGTAATTTGATCATCGCACTGACTTCTTTTGCCATTTTTTGTTTTTGTTTAATTAAAACTCAATGTTAAATTTTGGAAGCAATGTAACATTTAAGATTCCTTTAGACGTATTATAACGCAAAAAGGACTGCAAAGATAAAAATTAACTTCCAGTCCTACAACACTTTTATAAAAATTATTTAATTCTTCTTTATAGCCCCATCATTATTAGTTGGATTAGCCTGAGGCATCAACTTAACTTTATAAGTACCGTAATTACCACTCATCAAAACTGCTACAATATGAGGTTATAAACGTCATAAATATAAAGGATATTCTTTAGCTGCAGTCAACAATTCAAAAGTACTTGATATCTGAAACCAAACAATAAAGTCCAACAACTGTCTTTCTGCTCAAATTACCTGGACAAATCTTTTCATACAGAAAGACAGATTCATACTCGAGTAATTTTATTTTGATGACTTAAGTATTTCCCTCTGAAAAACTTCTTAACCATCTTATATTATTTCAAAATTCTGCATTATAAAACTGTGGTTTGACTTTACAGGCTTAGATAGCCTTCGCTAATTTTATACGTATTGCAAACTAACCTTCGCTAGACAAGTCTGTAGCTACTTCTACAGGATATACTTCTACTTTACTGAGACAACTTGCCCCATATAGCATTATAATTTGAACTTTTCCATTAAATATAGGCACTAAAAACTTCTCTTCATTTAATGCCTTTGTAAACTGTTCTAAGGTATACAGGTTTTTAAAGTGCTTTATTGCACTTGTGTCTATCATTTTAACAAAAAAATTACTAGCGGGCTTATAATGTTCGGGTTTTGAATTAAATTCAAACTGAAACGTATCCTTCTCATAACCATATAATTTCCAGTGCACTTTAAATGAAAAAATGGTATAAAAGCTATCTTTTTGAGAAGATATAAAATGATATTTCGTATTCAAATTTTCTTGTTGGCATACCACATAAATTGTGTCTAATTTATTGCTTTTTTGAGCTTTGGCTTCAATTATGCAAAATTGAAGTAAACACATAAATATTAAAAGTCTTTTCATACTCATCAAAATTAATTACAAGGAATATTTTCTTTCTTAAGCTGTCATAGAAAGATATTCTACATGCTTTTACTACAAAAATTGGCAGCCAAAAACCATCAACCTTCATTAGAGATATCAGTCCCAAGCTTTACGGGGTATATCTCTACTTTATTACTACATTTGGACCCATATAGTATAATGATTTGGGCTTTTCCATTGAATATAAATGTAAAAAAGACTTGATTTTCGAGCTTTTTAGTAAATTGATTTAGTGTATAATATTTTCTACTATTAATAAAATCCTTTTCGTCTTTAATAAATGTTGACCATTCATTTATTCCACTCTTTTTAGGAGATAAATAGTAAAAATAAATATCATCTCTTTTGCGCCCGTGGAGTTGCCATTCAATCTTGAAAAAAAAGCTGACTCTATTCTGATTCTCAAAGTTTGAAAGGAATTTACTGCTTATATCTTCAATATTTGTTCTGATATAAATAGTATCTAGTTTTTCATTTTGAGCATACAGTTCAAAGCAAGTGAATAAAATCAATGCAAAAGTTATAAACAGATAATTTTTCATAAGCATAAAATAAAAAGAATACATTATCCTTCACTGGATAAGTCTGATCCCACTTTTACCGGAAACATTTCAAATCTAGTAGAGCACTTTTCTCCATAAAGCATAATAATTTGAACTTTTCCATTTGCTATTGGTGCTAAAAAATTGTTATTTCTTAACTCCTTAGTAAACTGCTCAAGGGTATAAACATTTTTGCATAAGCTAAACTTATCAGATTCTATAAGGTTATGAACCCAGGTCGTTTTTTCATCAGGAGATAAATAATATAAAAAAAACATACCTTTTTTATATCCGTGAATTTCCCAGTCTACTTTAAAAAAGAATCCGATTGACAATTTATTTGTAGTATGAGATACTGTATAGAACTTATTAATTAAGTTCTCTTGATAACATATAACATATGTAGTATCTGTTTTTTTTGACGGCTGTGCAAAAAGACCAGTCGCACATATTGTTAAAATGCAGGTAAAAAGAAATATTTTTTTCATGTTCATCTTTATTGTACCAACATAAAACTTCTTATCCTAAGTCAAACTCATTTTAAGTATGTCTCAAATAAATAATAGAGTCCAACAGCCGTCTTTCTGCTAAAATTACCTGGACAAATCTTTTCATACAAAAACGCAGATTCATACTCGAGTAATTTTATTTCCTTTTTTGTAATTAAATAAATAATAAGTTTATCTGGATGAGTAGAAACTGTATATTTTTTCTCACAATTAGGTGCCCTGTTATCTACAACAACTTTCCAGATATCCATTGTTTCTTTTCTTTTCCAAAAACTCCTCAAAGTGTCCACAGGTAAATTAACAATAGTAAAATAAGGATTAATGTCTGCCGCACTTCCAAAATACTTATACTTCTCCAATGAAATTAAAGCACCTAACCTCTTAGGCATCAAAACCTTAAGATTATTCTGTATTGCATCATATTTAAAAGTGTTTATGGTATCTCCCGTTTTGGTTAGTAATCCATAACGATGCGGGTCATAAGAAGCCGTTGGATATTCAATTATTATTGTACTATCGGCATTTTTCTGAAAAAACAAATGCAATGGGGTAACTCCATTTGATTGTCCAAAAACTTGAAGATGAACAAAAATTAATGTAAAACACACTACTATTTTCTTTTTCATGGCAATTAGAATAGTTTTTAAAATAAATATTCAAATATTATATATTAATTACATGGAATAATACTATCTGCTTGAATTACCGAATTTAAAGTAACATATACAGTGTTAATAGCAGTAGGAGTACCAAAAAAGTCAACCATTTTAACACTTCCATCTATATTTTTAATAACTTTTTGCTGATAATATTGTGTTTCATGTAATCCCTCATATGCCAAACCTTCAAAATGATAATCGCTAAATTGGCTATGATTTAGGTTATTCGTTAAAGAAAAACTTTTCAACCCGTCTCTTATTATTTCAAAATTCTGCACCATAAAGTTATGATGTTCCACTTTCAAGATTGGATTACCACTAGCAGCAGCTTTCATAGTTGTATAATCCATCAGTTCATCAAAAGACATGTCACTTGGCTTTTTATCCCACAAAGCAATAGCTGCATTACCAAAAAGCTCATAAGTCTTCCGTAAAAGATTCGCATGAAAAGCTTCATGTAGTAACGTTTTAATCCAACTCATCGGGCTTTCTGCGTTGATTTTAGTGGAATTAAGTACAATATAATACTTCTTAGGATTTGTGGGATCTTCACTAGTTTCACCTTTAGAATCTGACTTCGTAGTCCCAATCTTAAACACCACGTCAAAACCTTTGCCCTTAAAAGCATTTAAAAGCGCCGTAAATTCCGGGTTGGGGTTATTGCTGTCTAAACCTAGCAACTTTCTTAGCAGGCAGTTTATTTTCGGATTATTAATTACAGATGTATCAAGCTGTATGGTATTTGGGCAAGCTGTTATGCCTGTAGTTCCCCCGATACAACCACAATCTGACAGGTAAGCACCTCCAGCCAACATTCCGGCACAATCTACCGGCCCGCCAAGGTCTGGTTCGGGATATGAATTGGGATCACTAAAACATGAAGTATAAAGAAATCTTGAGGTACTTCCTATTACATCGCCCCATGAATTATAATAAGTAGTAACCACGTACCAATCTGTACATCCGGCGCTCATTAAATTCTTATTTCTATTTCTCTTACTTTGATCATTGGAAACTTTCAATCCTTCGTTGTAAACAGTCATCAAATCATTATCAGAAATATGATCTTCAAAATAACGTTTCTTTGCATTCCAAGCGATATGACTGGTGTAAGCTCCCTCTTTGCTTCTATATATAAAGAGCATGTAACTGCCGCCCATCTGACCTTTCCCAATCTTCATGGTTGCCACTGCACAAACAATATCTTTTCCAGCACTACCCTTAAAGGACCTCGCAGTCATCCAGTCTATTTCCTGGTCAATAGGCTGGCTTGTGCCATTTCCAGATTGAAGCTGAACCTTATCAATGGTATTAAGATACCAAGCCTTCGCATTTTCTATCGGATTTTCAACACGATCGGTCTTTTTACAAGAATTTACCAGCAATAAAGTAGTGGAAAAAACTAATAAGACTAGCGTTATTTTTGTAGATATAGTAGAATTTTTGAGCATATGTTTTTATAGATATATACTAAATATAAAAAATTAAATCCCAAGAAACCAACAAAATACAATATTTAACCTACACTGAATACGCTAATAAAGAGTATAACAAGCAGGCATATGTCCTAAATAAATAAACTGACATGCAAAAAGAACCTTAGAGAAGTACCTGTATAAAGGTTCTATATACAGAATTGAAAGGCAAAAAAAAAACCTCCAATAAATATTGGAGGTTTTTTATATCATCAGAAATATATTATTCTTTTTCTACTTGCATATAGTTAAGTTCAAGTGGCGTTTTACGTCCGAAAATCTTAACCATTACTTTCAATTTTTTCTTCTCTTCGTTAACCTCTTCAATGATACCGGTAAAACCGTTGAAAGGACCATCCATTACTTTTACGTTTTCTCCAACATAGTAAGCAACGTTCATGGTTTCACTTTGCTGGCTCATTTCATCAACCTTACCTAAAATACGGTTAACTTCTGCCTGTCTCATTGGAATTGGATTGCCAGCTTTATCGCCTAAAAATCCAATTACACTGTTAATTCCTTTAATGATGTGTTCTAACTCACCATCCAAAGCCGCTTCCATCAAAACGTAACCTGGGTAATAATTACGCTCTTTAGCGATTTTCTTACCGTCTTTCATTTGATAGTACTTCTCTGTAGGGATAAGTACTTGCGGTACTAGATGAGAAACTCCTAAACGGCTAATCTCAGAATCGATATACTGTTTTACTTTCTTCTCTTTACCACTTACCGCTCTAACAACGTACCATTTTAGCTGATCGTTCATCTAATAATCTAATTTTAAAGTGAATTGTAAAAAGTTTCAAGAACAAAATTGGCACCTTTATCCATAGCTAAAATCACTAGGGAAATAATAGCTGATGCTACAAGCACCAATACTGCCGAATTTTGCAAATCACCCCAAGTAGGCCAAGTTACCTTCTGGGTCATTTCTTCGTACGATTCTTTTATAAACTGAACTAACTTAGCCATATATTAATTGTTGAAGGTGTGAATGACTAAATGAGTGAATGATCATATCTGAAAGTATCTTTCAAATCAATCATCCACTCATTCAGATTTTCAATCATTATTTAGCACGGGAACAAGGATTCGAACCCTGATCAAAGGTTTTGGAGACCTCTATTCTACCATTGAACTATTCCCGTGGGTGAAAATTAGCTAATCAACGATTTGCTGATTAGCTAATTTTATTTATGCTATAGCTATTAATTAAGCTAAGATTTCAGTTACCTGACCAGCACCTACTGTTCTACCACCTTCACGGATAGCGAAACGTAGACCTTTTTCCATTGCGATAGCGTTGATCAACTTAACAGTGATGGTAACGTTATCACCTGGCATAACCATTTCAGTACCTTCAGCTAGTGAAATTTCACCAGTTACGTCTGTAGTACGGAAATAGAACTGAGGACGGTATTTGTTGAAGAATGGAGTGTGACGACCACCTTCTGCTTTTGACAATACGTAAACCTCTGCTTTGAAATCAGTGTGAGGAGTTACTGAACCTGGTTTACAGATTACCATACCACGACGGATATCAGTTTTCTCAATACCACGTAACAATAAACCTACGTTATCACCAGCTTCACCGTAATCTAAGATTTTACGGAACATCTCAACACCAGTTACGGTTGATTTCAAGTTCTCAGCACCCATACCTAGGATCTCAACTGGATCACCAGAGTTGATTACACCACGCTCAATACGACCAGTAGCAACAGTACCACGACCAGTGATTGAGAATACGTCTTCAACAGGCATCAAGAAAGGAAGATCTGTCAAACGTGGAGGGATTGGGATGTAGTTATCTACAGCTTCCATTAACTCCATGATTTTAGCTACCCATTTTGGATCGCCGTTCAAACCACCTAGAGCAGAACCTTGGATAACTGGAATGTCATCACCTGGGAACTCATAGAATGATAATAACTCACGAACTTCCATTTCAACAAGCTCTAACAACTCAGGGTCGTCAACCATGTCAACTTTGTTCATGAATACTACAAGTGCAGGTACACCTACTTGACGAGCCAAAAGAATGTGCTCACGAGTCTGAGGCATAGGACCATCAGTTGCAGCTACTACGATGATAGCACCGTCCATTTGAGCAGCACCAGTAACCATGTTTTTCACGTAATCCGCGTGACCTGGACAGTCAACGTGTGCATAGTGACGGTTAGCTGTTGAGTACTCAACGTGTGCAGTATTGATAGTGATACCTCTTTCTTTTTCCTCTGGAGCAGAGTCAATTGAATCGAATGAACGTGCCTCAGATAAACCTGCATCAGCTAACACTTTAGTGATTGCTGCTGTCAAAGTTGTTTTACCGTGGTCAACGTGACCGATTGTACCGATGTTTAAGTGCGGCTTACTGCGGTCAAACTTTTCTTTTGCCATTTTTTTATACTTATTAGTAGGTTAAAATTTTTTTTATTTAATTATTGCTTTGATACAATTTCAATACAAAAAACCCTGTTCCTTCTGTATTTTCAACAGACTAAACAAAGTTATTTAGTTGTTTTTGAGCCAAAGATGGGACTTGAACCCACGACCTCTTCCTTACCAAGGAAGTGCTCTACCGCTGAGCTACTTCGGCTTTTTAACTTTTCAGCTCATTAGTTCATCAGCCATGTTTACACTAATGAACTCCCAAGAGCGGAAGACGAGGTTCGAACTCGCGACCTATAGCTTGGAAGGCTATCGCTCTACCAACTGAGCTACTTCCGCTTATCAGATTAGCTAATTATCAAATTAGTTAATTAGCTAATAAAATATGGTGGGGAGAGAAGGATTCGAACCTTCGAAGTCTTGCGACAACAGAGTTACAGTCTGTCCCATTTGGCCACTCTGGTATCTCCCCCCTTTTACTCCAAAATTGACATCCTGAAATAAAAAAGAGCCTCCTATCGGAATCGAACCAATGACCTACTGATTACAAGTCAGTTGCTCTACCAGCTGAGCTAAGGAGGCTTTTATCTTTTTTTTAATGTGGCGCAAATATATAAAAATTTATCTTTTCACCTAAATGCAATCACATTTTTTTTATTTTTTTTAATCTTTCACAGAACTAACATTTCTCCTGAGGTTGCTACCCCGTTTCCGAAATGGAATGCAAATATACACGCATTATTGTTAGCTGCAAATATTTTTTCAAAAAAAAAATGGCGAGAATTTCCCGCCATTTTTTTGTATTGATATTATTGCAAAATATAGCTCTAATAATCAGCCACTTCTCCGTTGGCCAAAATTGTTTTGTGCTCACTTAATTTTGCTCTGGTTTTGTCTTTATGTTTAGTAATTTGTTTTTTTAACGACTCAATTGCCAAATCCGTTGCCTCTTCAAATGTTTTACATTGCTCCTTGGCAAACATTGTTCCGCCTGGAACAATAAGTTTAATCTCACTTATTTTATTGGCCTCGTCTTCTACGTTCTCTAGTTTTAGATATACTTCACCACTTATGATCTGATCAAAAAATTGATCCAATTTATCTACTTTTTTCTGAATAAACTCCAATAGCTTCTTGTCTGCATTAAAATGGATAGACTGCACTCTGATTTTCATTTTTCCTCCTTTTTTACGCCCTAGGATGGGCTTGTTTATAAATGGACTTTAATCTTTCAACTGAATTGTGTGTATACACTTGCGTTGCCGCTAAGCTGGCATGCCCTAGCAATTCCTTAATTGCATTTAAATCGGCACCACGATTTAGCAAACTGCTCGCAAATGAATGCCTCAGCACGTGAGGACTTTTTTTATCTTGTGTGGATATCAATTTCAAACAACTATTCACAATACGATAGATGAGCTGTGGGTAAGCTTGGCTACCACTATTGGTAACGATTAAATAAGGGCTTTTGTTGTCAAAATTTTGCAATGCTTTTAGGGCAATGAAATCCGTCACCTCTTTCATCAATGGTCGGTGCAAAGGAATGATTCTTTCTTTACTCCTTTTACCCAGCACTTTAACTGTAGATTCGTAGGTATTTACATCCTCATCTTTGAGATTGATCAGTTCCGCCAAACGCATCCCCGTACCATATAAAACTTCAACCACTAATTTGTCACGTTGCCCTGAAAAGGAATCATCAAAACTGTGTTCATGGTCCAACAGCTCATCCATTTTTACATCTTCTACAAAAACAGGGAGCTTTTTGGGTGTTTTTAAGGTTTTCACCAATCGAGCGGGGTTATCATTGATCACTCCTTCCCTATGCAAAAATTTGTAGAAACTTTTTAGGGACGACAATTTCCTATTGACAGCACTCTCGGCCAATCCTTTTTCAAGTTGGGCCACCATGAAATTTTTAATATTGAAGCTGGCTGCTTTTTCTAGTTGGTCAATCGATTCTTCTTTTAAGAAATCTTCATACTGCAACAAATCCGTACGATACGATTGTAAGGTGTGTGGCGAGTAACGCTTTTCATACTGTAAATAGGTTAGAAAATCGTTGATTGACATATTACATTTTCAGATTGGTTGACGAGTCAATTTAGGAAAAAAACAACATCAAACAAGTTTTTTTGACAAAAAAAATGCCCCCAAAAACTTGGGGGCATTTATATATCTGTGATCCAGACTAGAACTATAGTGTTCCTTCTTGATTTAAGCCTTGGATATATCTTGCTTTTTTGATTTCAGTACGACGAGTTACAGATTTTTTCTCGTATGCTTGACGGCTACGTAGCTCTCTCAATACACCAGTTTTCTCAAATTTCTTCTTGAAACGTTTTAGCGCTTTATCTAATGACTCGCCATCTTTAATGTTGATAATAATCATAACGTTGAAATACCTCCTCTCGTTTTTTTAAATTCCCAGCTTTAACTTGGGGATGCAAATGTAGATATTTTATTGGATATGAGAAAGTTTTTTGAGCTTTAATTTAAAAAAGACAAAAAGGATGCTTTTTACAGACATCCTTTTGAACCAAAAAATAAAATGATATTTGCTTTATCTTAATTCAATGAGTTTAATACCGCATCTATTTGCGCTGTTGTTGCAGGTGCCACGGCTACATCAACATTTAGATTGGCACTTACCGTAAAATTGGCATGGCCAAAATAAACCACATTATTTACATCGGTAGAAAGGATAATGAGCTTTCCTTTTAAACCAATAGGCATAGAGTTTTCGTAAGAGCGGTGTTTATTGATAGATAGTATAAATGGTAACCCCGCTACGGTTTTAATATCGTCAAAAACCATGTAAGCTCTTTGGTCTTTAATGCTAGGCACTGTACCTGCATATACAGGAGTAGCCGTAATAGTAGTTTTTGGATTAGGGTTGGTATAAAAGTAATCGCAGTTAACCCAACCAAAACTTGGCAAATTAAATTGATAGAAATCTGGACTGGACACTACCCTAGCTTTTTGATCTAGCACCCAAGTACTGTCTGAAGCTACTGTTGGCGCCCAAACAAACAAATTCATTGGATCAGTATTAAGCGTAGTCGGCACTTTTACATTTACAGTAACTGCGGGGTTCAATCTTAAAGCTTGTCCGTTTTGACTGGCCAATATCTGGAACTCCCCACCGGTAATTAACAATTGTCCGTTAGATTCAGTTACTTTTCCCGATAGGACAATATCTTTTTTGCTCAGCACTTCTTTTAAACTTACCACTACATTTCCGGCTACTGGGTTTCCATTATTATCTATAAAGGCGTTTGCGGGGAAATCAAATTTCATTCCCTTTGCCCCAGTAATGCTAAATGCTGCCCCTCCTGTTCCGTTGAATTTTTGGGTAGGCACGGTAAACTTACTGTTAAATTCGGCAAGGGTAAGCGTGGTATCGTCATTTGTTTTGTCTTTTTTGCAGCCAAAAAGAATGCTTACTAATAATAAGGTGATTAAGGTTAAATTTTTCATGATGCTAGTTTTAATATAATGCTTACTCTGTTTATGGCTTTTCTGCTGCCGCCTTTCGTAAGCATATCAACTAGCTTTATTTTTTGTTACCTATGTTTTTGAAAAAAGTTTTTAGGGTTTATAATCTGCCACAAATACACAGATATTCTTATTATCCATATATCGTTAAAAATAAAATATTTGTGCATCTGTGGCTAAAACAAAAAACCGCAGCTTTTGGGCTACGGTTTCATTGATTTTAATTGTAGGTAGATGATTTAATTTCTATTTCAAGATTTCTCTTGCGATCACTATTTTCTGTATTTCCGAAGTTCCTTCACCAATGGTGCAAAGCTTACTGTCACGATAAAATTTCTCTACTGGAAAATCTTTCGTATATCCGTATCCACCAAAAATCTGTACAGCTTCTGTAGCACATTTTACAGCTACTTCAGAAGCGTAGTATTTTGCCATAGCCGACTCCTTTGTCATTGGTAAATGACGGTTCTTTAAATCTGCTGCCTGACGGATCAGTAATTCTGCGGCTTCAATTTCCGTAGCCATATCTGCCAATTTAAAGCTGATGCCCTGAAAACTCGAAATACTTTGGCCAAACTGTTGTCTTTCTTTCGAATAAGCTAAAGCTGCTTCATAAGCTCCTTTGGCTATCCCTAAACTTAAAGCAGCAATAGAAATACGTCCACCATCCAATACTTTCATGGCTTGTTTAAATCCTTCGCCCTCTAAGCCTAACAGGTTTTCTTTGGGTACACGGCAATTGTCGAAAATCATTTCAGTAGTTTCCGAAGCACGCATTCCTAATTTATTTTCTTTTTTACCCGCACTAAAACCAGGTGTACCTCTTTCAACCACAATAGCCGAAATTCCTTTAGAGCTACCCGTTTCTCCTGTGCGCACCATCACAACCGCAACATCTCCAGTTTTACCATGGGTAATCCAGTTTTTCGAACCGTTAATCACATACTCATCACCATCCAATACAGCAGTAGTACGCATACGCAGCGCATCAGAACCTGTATTGGCTTCCGTTAATCCCCAAGCGCCGATCCATTCTGCAGTAGCCAGTTTAGGCAACCATTTTGCTTTTTGCTCTTCATTTCCAAAGGCCATGATATGACCGGTACACAATGAATTATGTGCTGCTACAGATAAACCAATAGAACCACATACTTTGGCAACCTCTACAATAACATCTACGTATTCTTGGTAACCAAAACCTGAACCTCCATATTCTTCGGGCACTAAAACACCCATTAAGCCTATTTGTCCAAGTTCTTTAAATAATTCAAGGGGAAAATGTTGGGCTTCATCCCACTCCATTACATTCTTACGAATGTTCTTCTCTGCGAAGTCACGTACCATGTTTTTAACCATGGTGCTGTTTTCGGTTTCATTGAAACTGATTCCTATGTCCATATTGATAGATTTTTAAAATAAAAAACTGTTTAAACACCAGCTAGTTTAGCTTCGAGCATTTAAACAGTTTAGTTAAATTTATATTTGGTTGAGGGCAATGTTAAGCAAATTAAATTACACTTTCAAAGCCTTTTCCGTTACTTTTTGGTAGAATGATTTGGTATGTGGTTCAATTACTTAGCAAGCAATAGCCTCGGCATAGAAATATGCCATTAGTATTTTAGCGAAGTTTTTTTGAGATTTTTTAAAAGCGCCTAGGTTTTAGGTTGCTTTTTAGCTGTTTATATGGTACTCGTTGTCATATCGAGTATACCTAGAGGGAGTATCGAGAAGCGACTAAAATCATAATTTCGCCTTACTATTTCATTTCCCTCTTAATATTCACTTTGCTTGTCATTCCGAGGAACAGCCTGCCCCGATACATCGGGGAGGAATCTCATTAACAATAGTAAGTGAGTAGCTTATTTAAGTTCCTAGAGATTCTTCGCTTCGCTCTGAATGATAAAAAGGTCTAAAAGTATTCCCATACCAAAAAACCAACCATCCAAAAAACTAACCAACCAACTAATAATCTGCCAAAGAAAAAATATGTTCACTAAATGCCTTCAGTCGTTCTTTCCCGTTCAAAAAATCTAAGTTAATGAGAAAAGAATAACCCGCTACTTCAGCATCCAATTTTTGCACCAACGCCGATGCCGCCACTACTGTACCGCCTGTAGCTAATAAATCATCGTGGATCAATACTTTCTGGCCAGGTTCAAAGGCATCCTCATGAACTTCAAGCGTAGCACTACCGTATTCTAAATTGTAAGATTGCTGAACAGTCTTATAAGGAAGTTTTCCTGCTTTTCTAATAGGTACAAAAGGCACGCCCAGTTGTTGAGCAAGTGCCAAACCAAATAAAAAACCTCTACTTTCTATTCCTGCTACAACATCTATTTGTAGTGAAGACAACTGCTGCGCCAATGCTTTGGCAATCTCATCACACAAGGTTGGATTTTTGAGGATAGGGGTAATGTCCTTAAAAATAATTCCCGGTTTTGGGAAATCAGGAACATCTCTAATGACTTTTTTGATTTGGTCTTGTATCATTTTGAACGTGGAATAATGTTTTGCTGGTTATAAGTATAAAGTTAAAGGGCAAAATTAAAAAACAGAAACATTATTCCTCTATCCTATTTAAAACATTAAAAACTCAAATAAGGAGCAATCCGCTGTATGGTTTCTGGCTTTAAGATAAGTACTTTATTTAAATCGGCAATGCTTTTATATGGACCATGCTGTTTTCTATATTGTATGATGGCATTCATCTGTTTAAAACTGAGGTAAGGATGTCTTTTTAAGTCATCAAACTCTACTTCATTGATTTTTAGCTTATGAATAGCTTCTATATCAATCCTGATCTGATCTTTAATTTCATTGAACTTAGGCGTATCAATTCCAAACACTTCAAAAAGCTGCTCCTTGCTATAAAAACCTCCCAAACGTTCTCTATATTTCACAATTCTTTTGGCAAAGGCTATCCCAATTCCCCTGATTTTATCCAACTCCAAAGTATCTGCATTATTTATTTCTATGATTACAGGTTCCCTTTTAGGATAAGTTGTCATCGTTTTCTTTTCAAAAGTACTGCTGGGTGTTATCGCTACATAAGGTAGTAATGCTTCGTATTTCTCAGGAGAAATAGTGTACATCCTCTTCAGATCTTCGGGTTTGTAAAACCTCCCTCCTTTTTTCACATAGTTCACGATGGCCATCGCTTGCTTATAAGAAAGTCCAAATTGCTGCCATTGTTTTTCATCAATTAAATTGGGATCAAAAGTTTGATAATGTACGGTAGTCTTTATTGGTAAGTCCTCTATCTCGCTACGGATATTTTTATCATTGCGCTTCGTATAGCGATCCACTACTTCCAACCGTTGCAAGGCTAATGCTTCATTTGGATCAATAGTGGCCGGTTTCAAAAAGTAATGCCTATAAATGGATGGCGCAAGCGTAGCTACCAATATCAGTATTAACAGTACAAGTAAGCCATTGAGATTTCGCTTACTAAATCCATAGTGATTGATCAGCCATTTCTTCATCTTTTATTAATTATCTTTAATATGGATGAAAGTCATCTTGATTAGTGTCGGCTCAAAGAAATAAAAGGAAAATCAAGATGTTTTCATAGTTTAGGTGTTTAAGCTAAATATAAATCTTATTTTTGACATTGCTTTATACTTTATCCTCATTATCTATACATGAAGATTATTACTACTAAAGAATTTGCGCAAGCAACAAAGATTGATAAGTTAGGTGTTCCTGGGCTTGCGGCACTGTTAATGGAAGTGATGAAACTGAACGACATTAACAAAGTGTTTTCTAAAAATCAACATTTTGAAGGCCTAGAATTTGTAGACAAGATCTTGGAAACTATTGGCGTTTCTATTGACTTTGATGAAGACGACCTCAAAAACATCCCTAAAACAGGTGGCTTTATAGCTATTGCCAACCATCCATACGGTGGTGTTGAAGGCTTGGCCTTGGTAAAGTTACTTTGTACGGTTAGGCCAGAAGCCAAAGTAATGGTGAATTTTATCCTTAAAAAAATTCCTAACCTTAGCGAGTTTTTTGTGGCGGTAAACCCATTTGAGAATGTGCAGCACTCTTCTAGCATTAGTGGACTGAAAAGCACTTTCGATCTTTTACAGAGCGGCACTCCTATCGGTATTTTTCCAGCGGGCGAGGTTTCGACCTTTAACTTAGAGAAGCAAGAAATTACCGACAGGCTTTGGCATCCAGTAGTGGGCAAGCTAGTGGCCAAATCAAAACTACCAGTGGTACCTATTTATTTCCATGGCAATAATGGTATCTTGTTCAACATCCTTAGTTTTATCCATCCTACTTTAAGAACTGCCAAGTTACCTTCTGAATTTTTAAATAAACAGGGGTTAAAAATTCAAGTAAGGATTGGCAAGCCTATTAAAATCGAGGATATTTCTTACAACAGGGATACGAACAAATTATTGGACTTTTTAAGAGCCAGAACTTATGCCTTAGGCACCAGCATTGAGCAGGAAAGAAAGCTTTTCAACCCTATCAATCTGTTTAAAATCAAGAAAAAACCTGCCGAGATTGTAGAGGAAACCGAGAAAGACCTGATGGTGAAAGAGGTGGATACTTTAACCGAGTACAGGGTTTGGGAAGAAAAAAACTACGAGGTTTATATTGTACCTACCACAAGCATCCCTAACATTCTAAGAGAAATTGGCCGTTTACGTGAAATTACTTTTAGAGAAGTTGGAGAAGGAACCAATAAAAAGATTGATCTCGACAACTACGATATTTACTACAACCACCTTTTCATTTGGGACAAAGAGGCTCAAATGATTGTGGGTGCTTATCGTATTGGCAAGGGCGATGAAATTTTGAATACCATGGGCAAACGTGGTTTCTATATTTCGGAACTATTTAAAATCAAAGAACCTTTTTACCCTGTTTTAAGACAAGGTATTGAATTGGGTCGTTCGTGGATCAGGAAAGAGTACCAACAAAAACCCCTACCCTTATTTTTGCTGTGGAAAGGTATTTTGAAATATTTGATTTTGAACCCTCAATACCGATACATGTTTGGGCCGGTAAGTATCAGCAATAACTTTTCTAAGTTCAGTAAATCATTGATTGTTGATTTTATTACCAAAAACCATTTCGATTATGAAATGGCCCACTATGTAAAACCTAGAAACAAATTCAAGGCTGACCTTACGCCTATCAATACAGACCTTTTGATTGAGCAAAGCGAAAGCTTGAAAGATTTGGACAGTTTGATTGGCGATATCGAAAGCAGCCACATCAAAATCCCTGTGCTGTTGCGTCAGTACATGAACTTAAATGCCAAAATCATTTGTTTTAATATTGACCCTAAATTTTCGGATTGCTTGGATGGCTTCCTTGTAGTGGATACCCAAAAGATTCCTGCAGAAATGTTGGAAAAAATCGGAAAGAACTTTTAATCAGTTCACAGTTTTCAAATAACAGTTTACAGTTATGTATAAATAGCAAAAGCCTCGACATCCATCGGGGCTTTTTGCGATCAACTAACCTAAACTGTATGATAAATACTAACCAAATATTTAACGTCACAAATGTAGGGCGGCTATGTTAAGTCCTTGTAAAAACAAGGTTATTTTATATTCACTTAATAAAGAAAAGTTGTCGATCATATCTAACTACAGTGGAAAACATCGATAACTGTTTAACATGCCATAGGATAAGTGTGATGAAATAGCCATCTTTATATAATGAATCACAAAACAATCTTTCAGTTTATTTCTGAACCTGCCGATGTAAATTATGGAGGCAATGTACATGGTGGCAGTGTAATGAAATGGATTGACCAAGCTGGGTATGCCTGTGCCAGCTCTTGGAGTTCTAGTTATTGCGTAACGGTCTATGTAGGCGGTATCAGATTTTACTCCCCTATTAAAATAGGACATATTGTAAAAGTAGAGGCTCAGGTTATTTATACGGGATCAACCAGTATGCATATTGCCATCAATGTTTTTTCTAGAAACATTAAGCGACAAGAATTTGAAAAGAAAACGCATTGTATCATCGTATTTGTAGCTGTTGATGATGAAGGGGCACCCGTAAAAGTGCCGAAATTTAATGCAGCAACCGAAGACGAAAAACAGATGGAACAATATGCCATTAAACTAATGGATTTGCGCAAGCAAATTGAAACCGAAATGCAACCATTTTTGTAAGGTCTTAAATAAATGATTGGTAATCACAACAACCACAAGATAAAGATAAAATAAACGCCACCAATGTAGGGTTGCTATGTTAAGCCTTTATAAAACCTCGTATATTTCATATTGACTTAACAGCAAAAATCAAATTGAGGTAAAAACCATCTTTTTTTCAAAAAATTATTGCCATTATCATGTTAATATTGTTTAAATTTAATGTTAAGCCAATATTAACAAATGTACTATCTCAAAAAATACAGTCTGCTTTATTTGTCGGCTTTGCTGATTAATGTAGGCGCTTTCACTAGCGTGAAGGGGCAGTTGTATAGTTTTGATTTTTACGAAGGTACTTTTAATTTTAGCGTTGATACTTTATTGCAACGCAATTTCTCGGGTGAACTTTCTGCCAACCATATCAAGCAATATTATCAACAATTAGAAAGTGCGCATAGCAGCGATTTGATTACGGCACTACAAAACTACCGTAAACAACATCAGTTGAATGATTGGCTGTACTATCAACTGATTAGAAAGACTGCTGAGCAGTTAAGTCCAAAGGCAAAAAACTATCCTAGTTATACCTTATATAAATGGTATTTGATGGTAAAGTCTGGCTACGACGCCAGGATTGCCATTGGAGACAATCAGATTATTTTTTATGTAAAGTGCGACGAGGATATTTCCGACATTCCTTATTTTATGATAGATGGAAATAAATACATGTGCCTTAACTATCATGATTACCAAAAACTATTTAAAAAGGCTGATACTTATATCCCCATTAAAATAGACATTCCCGAAGCCAAAAATGATTTTAGCTATAAGGTAACTAAAATGCCTGATTTTAAACCTGAAGATTACCAAGAGAAACAAATTGCCTTTAACTATAAACATAAGGCCTACCATTTTAATGTAAAGGTTAACACAGAGGTGTCGCGTATTTTTGCCAACTATCCAGTGGTTGATTTTGAAACTTATTTTAATATCCCCTTGAGTAGAGAAACCTATCAGTCGTTAATTCCAATATTGAAGGAAAACGTGAAGAAAATGTCGACCAAAAAGGGGGTTGACTATTTGATGCAATTTACACGCTATGCATTTTTATATGAGGATGATGAGGCTTTATTAGGTAAGGAAAAGAGATTCTCACCCGAGCAAACACTTTTAAATGACCAAAGTGATTGTGATGACCGTGCAGCCTTATTTTTCTTTCTGGTGAAAGAAATTTATAACCTACCGATGATTGCCATGCTTTATCCTACTCATATTACCATGGCCGTGGCATTTGACAAACCAGTGGGCGAAGCTATTTATTACAATGGGAAGGCTTACAGCGTGTGCGAACCTACTCCTCAAAAGAAAAACTTGAAGCTTGGCGAATTGTCTGATGATCTAAAAAAGCAGAAGTACGAAGTGGTGTATGCCTACCAGCCAAGCGTTCGTTAAGCTGTAGTCACTCTTTGTTATTTAATGTACTGCGTGTTACACCAGCTAAAAAATTCCCCTCTTTTAGAAGGATGCCCAAAGGACGGGGTGTTTCCACGATTAGTTGGCGAATTCAAACCTTCAGTTTTCCCCTGTATTTGGCTTATAGCAGTGAAGCAGAAGAAATGGTTGGTGATAATACCAACCATAGGGAAACCTTTAATGGGCCTTATCACCAATCAAAGGGAAAAATATTCCGCTAGATATCTCCGCCTTCGGTCGTCGAGATGACGGTATGTAAAAACATTGCTGATATCTCAGCTCAGTACATCCCTGCTCGTCATTTCGATCCCGAACCTTCGGGAGAGAAATCTTTGAACTTTGCGATGCATTGAAACCTATGGTTGGTGTTATCACCAACCACATAGCACTAGTAGCCAATTAAACAACTCAAATTGGGAAATTTGGCGGCCATACTTTATCGCTACAGAAAGCAAAAAAATGGTTGGTGATAACACCAACCACAGGGGAATATGCATTATTGAACTTTGGAGAATTAATGATTAACCGCAGTAAAATAAAATGTATAATCCTTAGAATAAACTGTTCCTGTTGACCTAGATTTAGCCCTTACAGTTACTTTTGAATCATATTCATCCAAGAAATCATTAGCTTCTACAAATACCTTCTTCTCGCCATTAAACGGACCATATTTAGTCCCTGCATATGGATAAACCAGAAATTGTTTTTCTGTGATAGGAAAGTTAGAATAATCAGAAACCACCCATTCCCAATAGATGTCACTATCCGCTACAGAAGGATTTGATTTAGTATAGTTGATATCGTATGCAAATTTCCAAACGCCGTTCTCCATGTGTCCATTTGGGTTAAAGGAAGTACCATATGCGTGTTGAAATCCACAATCTGTACCTATTAATACTGTTTCTACTTTTGAAACACTACTTATGTTAATTGCATATTGTGGTGCTACTACTGGAGGCGTTTCTAAAACATAATGATAATACTTTCCAGTAAAAGACCCCTCCAACTGTCCATTACGCTGCGTAAGCAAACTTAAAACGATACCGCTTGTGAGCTTAGATTTATCAATATTTAAAGTGAATACTTTTGTTATAGAGCCTGTATATCTTGGAAAGTCGGCATTAGTTATGGTTTCTTGGGCACTTAGATAAACCACCTGACCATTAGCGTTACCCGTAGCCAACCTAGTCTTTATATTTGCAGGATTTGCATAACCCTGATTATCAAGTGAAGAGACAAACATCACTTCTATTTTAATTTCGGTACTAGGTGTTGCATGTTTAATCAAAACCTTACCATCTTGTAAATATTGATCAAGCACTTTAAATGAACTCACAGAGATTTGTGCGCTGGCTACATTAACCAACATTACTAATAGTAATGCTATTCTATATCTAATTTTCATAGCCTTACTGTTTTTTTTGTGAATACTGATATTGCTCATAAGCTAAAAGCAATTGCTCTTTACTTAACTGGTTAACACCTTTCCAAACGAATTGCTGTGTTTTGGGATTATATTCTAGAGAATCTGCAGGAATATTTGTTAAGCTCGAATAAAATATTTTAAGCTCTTTAATCAAAGCTTGTTCTTTTTTATCCATTACTTCGATTGGGTTCTCGTCAAGAACTTCTTTTTTCTTGCAACCAATAGCCGTTGCAACTCATAAAACCGCAACCATTGCGATTTTAAGAAACGTTAAATTTTTATTTCTCATGATGACAAATTAGTAGACCATCATCAACCGGAAGTTAAAGACACATTAACATATCTCAGGGATTTAGAAAAACTGTAAAACCTATAGTTTTAAGTGTTAACATGAGCTTAACATAACTTATTTGTAAACAAAAAAGCCCCGAGGATTTACCTCGAAGCTTCTGCTTAAGTTATTATTCTACCTGCTATAGGACTTTATAATCAACCATCCTTCATTACTTTCCTTTAACAACCTTACCATTAATGATAATCTTTTCGAAGTTTACATTCCAACCTCTTCCTTTTATATAAGTATCAGTACGTATCTGGCCTTTTAAATTAGGATGATAAATCATATCAAAATTGAAAGACATAGCATTTTCAGTCTTATTTGCTACTACCACTTTGTAATCATTAACCGTCTGATCATTTAAAGTGAAAAAAACATCACCTACTTTCGCATTGAAGTCTGCACGCACATAAATTCTAGAAGGATCTTTTGGGTAACTCTCTACCAATCTATTTTGTTCATCAATCCTTAAATAAGATATTGCAATGGCATCCCCTCCTATCAAAGAATAGAATTTATAATAGGTTTTATCATTGATCTGTACCTCTTCTTGGATTTCTGTATAGTTATTTTGGCGATTAGCAGTTCCCCAGTAATTACCTACCTGCATTGGCAAAAAAGAATCAACCGTTGGATTTGGCTCATTTTTCTTTTTACAAGATGAAAATAACAATAATAGACAGGTTATTAAGCTTAATACTTTTAGCATCGTTTTTTGGACTTTCATATTCATCAATTTAGTTTAAACCAATACGGAAGCCCTAACTACTTCGCTACAAAGAGTATATTAAGCTTATGTTAAGTCTATTAAGATTAAAACACCATGAAAAGAAAAAGCCATCCTAATTAAAGGATGGCTCTCTATAAAATTATTATCAATGATTATTTTACAGCACCTGGAGTGGTGTAAGGTAAATTTTGAGGATCAAAATGAGCCCAACCAGCAGCCCAGTTCTCTGTACCAAAAGCACCTCTGTAAGTTACTTTATCAAAGAAAGCATCAGCTACTTTTGCATTTGTAAACAATGCACCTGTTGCTGCTGGAGAACCAGCTTTATAAGTAAAATCAGGAGTACCTGCAGATGTTCCAGCAGCGATATCTGAAGAATATTTGAATGGAGCATTCAATAAAGCATCACCCCAAGTACCAGCTAAGAAAGTATTTGTTGCTCTCAAACCAGTTTCGATATCAGCTTTGTTTGTTCCTTTAATATCTTGGCCAGTAATTCCATAAACCAAGTTGTTTTCGAATGACAATCTTCCAGCTGTATAGTTCAAAGTTGTTGCTTTAGCTACAGAAACTTTAGTATCATCAATGTAAATTCCATCAGGGAAACCTGTAAAAATCGAGTTAAAAGTACTGATTGATGAATTTCTTCTGATTTGAGCAGCATGTTGATAAAAACCATTGATTTTAGTGCTAGCTGCTGCTAAAGGACCAACAATAGTTACGTTAGAGAAAGTTGCTGAAGTTTGAGGAGTTGCAGCAGTTCCATCTGGATCATTATCCGATTCGAAACCATTTGAACCTGATTGGTCAGCTACCAAAGGATAACGTTGAGCCAAAGCAAACTGGATTTTACCAGAGAAACCATTATCTGTATCAAAATCATCATCCCAAGTACCAGTTGCAATTAAGTGTTTTGCATTTACTGTACCGCCAAACCATTCAAAAGCATCATCACCTGAACGATAAACTTGAACATAATCAATAGTAGTACCAGAACCTACAGCACCAAATGTAATCCCGTTGATTTCGTTATCCACTGAAAAAGGAATACCAGCATATTCTACGCGAACGTATTTTAAAACACCTGAGTTGTCAGCAGCATCAGTACCGCCAAATTGGATATATTTAGCTTCTTGACCAGCAACTGTTGGAGTTAAACCACCTTCAATTGTATTATTTACACCTTTATTGTGTGGCGCTTTACCTAAAATAATCAAACCACCCCAATCACCTTCTCTACGACCACCTGCCGCTACACCTGAGGTAAAAACAATTGGTTTATCTGCTGTACCTGTAGCATTAATTTTCGCTCCTCTTGTAACAATTAAAGTAGCTTTTGTGGATTTATCACCTTTAATGATAGTACCTGGTTGAATAGTTAGCGTTGCTCCTTCGGTAACATAAACAAAACCTTTTAGTTGGTAGATTTTGTCAGCAGTCCAAGTAGTGTTTGTGCTGATATCACCTTTAACTTCAACCGAAGTTCCAGACTGAGGTGGTTCAACCACATCATCATTGTTTTTAGAACATCCTACCACAAACGTTGCCAAGGCAAGACAAAAAAGAGTTATTTGTTTTTTCATTTTTGTTTTAAAATTTTATTTATCAAAAAAAGTATTTTGTATTTAACTGATTATAAACCAAAGATTAAATTATCGTTAACCTAGAACCTGTAAGACAATGACAATGAAACATTTGTACCCAATTTATACCTCGAAAGCAACTCATCTTTAGTAACTGCACCACTTACCGGATCAACAATTACATTTGCTGGGCTATATTTTTTGTCTTTATTGTTGTCAAAATAGAATACCGCAGGATTATTCATGATGTCGTTAACATTCAATTTAATTTGGGCTTTCTTTTTATAGAAACTATAGTTAGCTTGGAAATCCACTACATTTCTAGGTGCCTCCCAAACATTGTCAAAACGTTGACCTCCAGCATTCGCTATTCTTCTGCCAATTCTATTGTAAAGCAAGCTTAGGTTTAAGTTGTTATCTAAAGCATTGTACTGTAAACCAGCATTTACTGAATAAGGTGCCTGCCCAACCATCGGTCTTTCTTTGGTGATGAAATTTTGATCTGTTGGATTGGTGATTTTCGATTTTACAAGTGTACCGTTTGCATAAAACATTAAGTTTTTAAGGAAATCACTCTCGCCTAAAATCCTCAACGAATGACGGAATTCAATTTCCACACCATAGTTTGTAGCTTTTGGCACATTAAAGAAAGAGAATGCCGGAGTAGAGTTTTGATCGTAGATATTTGGCTCAATGGCATTTTTAAATTTCTTGTAGAATGCAGAAACTGAAAATATCTCACCTGCACCAGGATAAATTTCATATCTAATGTCTGCATTATCTATTAATGTTCTCTCTAAAGATGGGTTACCAGAAACATTACCTAATAACTCATAATCATAATAATCAAACGGCGCCAATTCCCTAAATTCAGGTCTGGCCAGTGTACGATAATATGATGCTCTTAAGTTTGCTTTTTCTGTTAAGGCATAAGTTAAGTTTACTGAAGGAAGAAAATCTAGGTAATCTTTTTTAACCTTAACTGGCGAACCGTCATTACCACGAGAATTCAAATTTAAATCGAATTTCTCGGCTCTTACTCCATAAACCGCTCTCAACTTATCTGTAATAGGCTGATCTAACATCACATAACCGAAACTAGTTAATGAGTTAGCGTCGTACTTATCTGAATTTGCGGTAATCTCAGAAAGTTCGTACAAACCTTGGTTGATTAAACTTGTTGAATATAGTGTCTCTATTGGTCGAGATTGGATATCTTGATCTGCTTGCTTAAGTGTTAATCCCATTAAACGAGCGGCAAAATTACGCTGACGGTAGTTAGAACCTACTCCAAATTTAAGATTAGTGTTCTTGCCAAATAATTTCACAGTTTGCTGATCATTTACCGTACCACCAATAAGTGTTTCGTCCATATCAGAGAACAAACGGTTATTTTCTTTGGTAAGAGCAGTATTTACGGCTAAAAATGGGCTGTTGGTATTTCTTAAGCCTACATTTCTTAAGTAACCTATTTTACGTTGATCAGGTTGACTATTGATGATATTGGCATAAGATAAATTCCAGTTCAATTTGTTATTTGCCGATATTTTATGATCTCCATCTAATGACGATTTCAATACTCCTTTTTGAACGATATCAAACGCATAATATTTAATATCACTAGATCTACCTACATCGGTTCCTTCACGATAAACAAATCTATCATCCAATATCCTGTTATAAAGATTTTTGAAACTGATTTTGTTGTTACCTTTTACATAAGCAAAGTTCGCCATCGCACCTATGTTAGAAGAGAAAGTATTCACTCTATCCGCATAGTCATAAGTATAATATTCTCTCTCAACAACTGGTCTAGTTTGCTCAGCATTACGATAGGTTAAAGATATTATCGCTCCAAATTTTGATTGGTCTTTAAAGTTTTTTACCCTACCTAATGTAAACTGGTGATTTTGGGTTAATGGAGCATCATGTTGTCCAATTTTCCAAACCTTTGGCATCTGATTTACTGCTGCAATCATCGCTTGTTGGTTACCTCTAAGGGCTTCCGTGGCTGCAGTATTTCTTGGAAAAGTAGATGAAGAAGGTAAATCTCTTTTAGTGTCGAAACCAAAATAATTTTCGGTGTAACGCGGACCATTAAAAAAATCCTTAAAGGTAGATAAGCTATTATAACCTGTTCCAAGACTTATTTCCATGAAATTTTGATCAGGAATATCTTTTGTGATAATTTTGATAGAACCACCCGCGAAATCGGCAGCTAAATCTGGAGTTGCCGTTTTATTAACAACAATGTTATCTACTAAGCTAGATGGAACGATATCGAAAGAAAATGCCTTTTTATTAGGTTCCGTACTTGGCAAACTAGTGTTATCCAAACTTGCATTGTTGTAACGATCAGCCAAACCACGAACAACCACAAATTTATTATCTTGAATGGTAGTTCCACTAACTCTCTTTAAAACATCTCCTGTGCTTCTATCTGGGCTTCTCTTGATCATATCAGAAGAGATACCATCAGAAATCAATGCGCTATTCTTTTGCTGAGCATATAGTGCATTGATCGACTCCTTTTTATAATTACCCGTAATTACTACTTGTTGTAAAGTTTGAGAAGAAGCTTCTTCCATTACCACATTTAAAGTAGTAACTGCCCCACCTTTTACTTCTACATCAGTAATTTTTTTAGTAGCATAGCTTACGTAAGAAATTTCGATGGTATATTTTCCTTCTGCAAGACCGCCTAATAGATATTTACCGTCTACATCTGTGCCTACCCCTCTAGTTGTACCTGCAAGTTTAACAGAAACACCGATCAGCGTTTCTCCGGTTTTTTTATCCGTTACAGTTCCTGAAATTTTTCCTGTTCCCTGAGCGAAAACAAGCACACTGGCTAACGCAAACATGATGGTTAGTAGTGCTTTCTTTAGAGTTAATTGTGATTTCAATTTGCCTTATTTTTAATTAGGGCAAAACTATTACCACAATGTTAGCTTCATGTTAGCATGAAATTACCATTTGTTTACCGCTAGGTTAACAAATTGTTAAAGCGTATTGGTAACGCTTTTGTATTAATATTTTAAGCCGATTTTTTTGCAAATAAAGTGTAATAACCAAATTGGGCCAATTAACAAAAACTTAACATCTTCTAAAAATGAAGGTTTTTTACCTTCTATTTTATGGCCAATGAATTGCCCTACCCAAGCCAGTACAAAAATGGCCAAAAAGATGATCCAAGCCGCTGGGCCATTATGGTACTTCTCCCACATTTCTATCTGTACGATGCCGTAGCTCATCCCCGCTATGATCCAGATCATCATAAAGAACAAGGTAGGTGACAACGTAAAATAATAATACATGGCAAAGGCAATTAGAAAAGATGCCCAGTTAAAGAAGGTTTGGTATTGACCTAAGAAAGACAACTGCGGAAATGGAATTAACCAAACCAAGCCTAATAAGCTAAAAACAATTAAGGGCACACAAATCCAATGGATCAATTTGTTGGTTCCGTTTTGGTGGCTTTCGGCATATTTATCAAATAAAATATCTACTGGCTTTTTTTCTGGGGCTTGTGCAGTTTTATTCATATCCGGTTATTTTGGAACTATAAAAATAAGAAAAGCGATAGAATTCTATCGCTTTTAGTTTTAGTATCTGTTATAAGTCGTCACGATTAAGCTTTATGCTGTCACCCTGAACTCGTTTTGCTTCACAGCTACTTCGTGGTCGCCATGACGATTTGCTAGATTTCTCCTCCTTCGTCGTCGAAATGACGGTACTATTTATGCAATCCCTAAATCAGTGTAATCCTGAAATCGGCGTAATCATCAACTTACTTCGCAAAGGCTACTGAACGGGTTTCTCTAATTACCGTTACCTTGATTTGGCCTGGATAGGTCATCTCTGTTTGGATACGGTTAGAAATATCAGCTGCTAGTAACTCAGCTTGTTGATCGCTCACCCTTTCACTCTCTACTACTACACGTAATTCTCTACCTGCTTGAATAGCAAAAGTTTTTTCAACACCAGGATAAGACATGGCCAACTCTTCCAATTCTTTTAAACGCTTGATGTAGCTCTCCACTACTTCGCGGCGGGCACCAGGACGGGCACCTGAAATAGAGTCACAAGCTTGAATAATTGGCGAAATCATCGAGGTCATCTCGATTTCGTCGTGGTGGGCACCAATAGCATTGCACACTTCTGGATGTTCTTTATATTTCTCCGCTAATTGCATCCCCAAAATAGCGTGTGGCAATTCAGGATTATCATCAGGCACTTTACCAATATCGTGTAAAAGACCAGCACGTTTAGCCAATTTAGCATTTAAGCCTAATTCAGCTGCCATAGTAGCACAGAAATTAGCCACCTCACGTGAGTGCTGTAATAAGTTTTGTCCATAAGACGAACGGTAGCGCATACGACCTACCATTCTGATCAATTCTGGATGTAAACCGTGGATACCTAAATCAATTACGGTACGTTCACCAATCTCAATGATTTCATCTTCGATTTGCTTTTTGGTTTTAGCTACAATCTCTTCAATACGAGCTGGGTGAATACGACCATCTGTTACCAAACGGTGTAAAGCCAAACGGGCAATTTCTCTTCTTACTGGATCAAAACCTGAAAGAATGATAGCCTCAGGGGTATCATCTACAATGATCTCGATACCTGTTGCCGCTTCTAATGCACGGATGTTACGTCCTTCTCTACCAATTACACGACCTTTAATTTCGTCGTTATCAATATGGAAGATAGATACCGAATTTTCAATAGCAGCTTCAGCAGCAGTACGTTGAATGGTCTGAATTACTACCTTTTTTGCTTCTTTGCTTGCGGTAAGTTTAGCTTCGTCAACAATATCCTTTACTTGCATTAAGGCTTGTGAACGGGCTTCCGACTTCATGTTTTCTACCAATTGGTTTTTAGCTTCTTCAGCACTTAAACCGGCAATAGTTTCCAATTGTTGTACATGCTGGTTTTTCAGCACATCTACTTCTTCTTGCTTTTTAACAGCTAGTGCTGTTTGCTTTTCGAAATTGTCTTTTTGCTTATCTAAATCTTGTTCTTTTCTGCTTACATTTTCCAAACGCTGATTAAGCGATTGTTCTTTTTGCTTAATGGAATTTTCGCGTTGCGAAACTTCACTATTGCGACTTTGTACTTGTTGTTCGTGCTCGCTTTTTAATTGTAGAAATTTCTCTTTCGCTTCTAATAGCTTATTTTTCTTTAAGATTTCAGCATTGTTTTCGGCATCTTTCAATATTTTCTTTGCCTTTGATTGCGCCGCTACTTCCTGCTGCTTTAAGAGGTTACGCAGCAGGTACCTGCCAATGACCACACCCACAATTAAGCTGGCCAGTATACATCCTACTATTCCTAATATTTCCATTGTTCCTTGTTGTTTTTTAAGGAGCTATCATCTAGACAGTTCCATCGTTTGCTGTTTGTTGGTGATGGCTTTGATGCCATCGATATTCTTCGTAAAAAAAAAGCCGTAGCTAAATTATTATGTTCATTAACCCATTGTTAGTGCAAATTAAATGAAACATAAAAATTTAGCCACGGCCAAATTTATAGCTATAGTGAACCCTAGGACAATGCCTTCAGGTTAATAAAGAACTTTTTTTATTTAGCGAAAAACCCGTTCAATAAACTATCTAGCTCCTCTACCTTATCGGCTACGCTTGTATCCTGATTTTGAACTTTATGTTCGGCCTTTAAAACAGCCGTAGCATAATGCAAAACCGCCATTGATAACAAGTCTTGTTTATCCCTAACCGCATAATTTTCCTGATAGTCTTTTATACGCTCATTGATAATCTTTGCCGCTCGTCTCACAATCTCCTCTTCTTCCATACTTACCTTTAGCGGGTAAATTCGGTCGGCGATAGTTATTTTAATCGAGATTTCTCCCATTTTTAGCTTTGTTTCAATTAATCTGTATAGCTTATTTTTTAAGCAATACTACACACTTATCAATTTCACGCACAAATTCGTTAATTTTTTGCTTTATATCAAGTGTCTTTTCACTTGTTCCTTCAATACTCTTCGCTAATTTGAGCACTCTTATTTTTTCATCTAGCTCTAAATGTGTGTTTTTAGCTACATCTAATGCTTGTTTTTGCTGCTTATTTTCGGCTTTCAAAAGTTCATTTTCCTCTTGTAACGCTTGACAAAGAGCAATCAATCTATCCGTTTTTTGCAGTACACTATTAAGTTGATCTACTACAGCAGCCATTCTATTTGTTACGGGTTATGTGTTGTGAGTTGCAGGCAACAAGCTATTAGCTGGCAACTTTTAACTCTCAACTTTTAACATTTTTATCTTATCTCTGCGTTGGCAGTTTGGGCTAAGTTAGCAATAATCTTTTGCATAATTGCATCGATCTGCTTATCGGTTAAAGTTTGCTCCTCATCCTGTAAGGTAAAATTCAAGGCATATGATTTCTTTCCTTCAGGCAGCTTATCTCCCTGATAAACGTCAAATACCTGCACATTTTTAACCAATTTACGTTCGGTTTTGAAGGCGATGGTTTTCAATTGATCAAAAGTAGTAGCCTGATCTACCAAAAGCGATAAATCTCTTCTAACGGCAGGATATTTTGGCACTTCTTTGTTGATGATCTTGTTTTTCTTCAATGCATCCAACACAAAAGCCCAATCGAAATCAGCATAGAAAATATCTTTGCTCAAATCAGCCTTCTTTTTATCTGCATTGGTTACCGCTCCAAAACTTACCAGAGTTTTATCGCCTCTAAAGTATTTAAGACCATAAGCAAAGTTTTCGTCAATAACTTCATCTGTTTGATAGTTAGCTAAACCTAAGCGGTTCACAATAGCATCTACCGCTGCTTTTAAGTTATAAAAAGTAGACGGCGCTGATTGTTGGTTCCATTGCTCGCCTTGCTTGGCACCGCTTAACACCAACAATAAACGTGGGCGCTCTACATATTTTTCGTTAATGAGGTGATAAGTTTTACCGAATTCATAAAACTTAATATCTGCATTTTTACGGTTAACGTTATAGGCTACGCTTTCCAAAGCAGGTTGCAATAGGCTTTGGCGCATGGCATTTAAATCAGAACTTAGCGGATTTAAAATTTGTACGGCTTCTGCTTCGTTTTTAGAATTGGCTAAACGAGTTAATGAATTGCACCAAATTTCGATAAAGCCATTTGCAGTAAGCATATCAGCTACCAAATTCTGAACATTCTCTTTGTTGGGCTTTACGGTGTAAGCCAAAGAAGCGTTTACTTTAGTAGGAATATGAATATTATTATAGCCATAAATACGAAGCACCTCTTCGGTAATATCGCACTCACGAGTTACATCCACTTTATAGGCCGGCACTCGCAAATCTAAACCCTCGGAGGTTTCAGCAGCAATGGTGATGCCTAAAGCAGTAATAATTTCTTTAATTTCTGTAGTTGGGATATCTTGCCCAATTAAATCGATCACATTTTGGTATTGAATAGCCACTTCAAATGGGCTGGTCTTTACCGGATACAAATCAGAAATAGTTGACGAAATTTGGCCGCCAGCGATTTCTTTAATTAACAATGCTGCACGTTTTAGTGCAAAAACTGTCATTTCTGGATCGGTTCCACGCTCAAAACGGAATGAAGCATCTGTTTTTAAGGCATGTCTTTTTGAAGTCTTACGTACCGAAACGGCATTAAAGTAAGCACTTTCTAAAAAGATGTTAGTGGTTTGTTCGGTCACACCCGAACCAATTCCACCAAATACACCTGCGATACACAAAGGTTTTTCGGCATCGCAAATCATAAGGTCTTCTGCAGAAAGCTTACGTTCCACATTATCTAACGTGATAAATGGTGTACCTTCTTCACATTTTTTAACGATGATTTTTTTGCCAGCAATTTGGTCGGCATCAAAAGCATGTAAAGGTTGTCCCAATTCATGCAATACATAATTGGTGGCATCCACAATATTATTAATTGGACGTAAGCCAATCACTTTTAACTTATCTTTTAACCAGTCTGGAGATGGCTTCACCGTAACTCCGCTAATGCTTACACTGCTATAACGTGGGCAAGCATCTGTAGCTTCCACCTCTACGGCGATATTTAAATTTTCATTTTCAACGGCAAAAGCATCTACATTTGGCAATTCGTAGCTCGTACGTAAATAGGCTGCTAAATCTCTAGCTACCCCCAAGTGAGAGGCAGCATCGGCACGATTTGGCGTTAAACCAATTTCAAACAAATAATCATCCTCAACATTAAAGTACTTTTTTGCTTCAAGCCCTACAGGTGCATCTTCTGCAAGTACCATGATTCCTGCATGCGAACCACCCAAACCAATTTCATCTTCGGCGCAAATCATCCCTTCAGATACTTCGCCCCTAATTTTAGATTTATTGATTTTAAAAGGTTCGCCCTCGTTTGGATGCACGGTAGTACCCACGGTAGCAACTACCACTTTTTGTCCAGCTGCTACATTTGGCGCGCCACAAACAATTTGTAATAGTTCTGGTCCGCCTACGTTTACTTTAGTTACGCTTAATCTGTCTGCATTAGGATGCTGCGCACGCTCTTCAACATATCCAATCACCAAACCTTCCAGTCCACCAGGAATAGTTTGCACTTTCTCCAAACTTTCTACTTCCAAACCTACATTGGTAAGGATTAAAGAAATTTCCTGAGGGGTTTTGTCAGTTTTAATAAGTTGTTTAAGCCAGCTATATGATATTTTCATTTTGGGGTATCAAGTATTTAGTATCGAGCATCAAGACATTGGTCAATGCCTTCACGTCTAAAAAATAAAACGCAAAGATATTATTTATAAAGCTAAAGGAGAAGGAATGAGGAATAAGACTTGCGAAGTTTAGCTTTTTTCAGACATCAAAACAGGTTAAAAAAATAATTTTGCAAAAACAGGCAAGTGATCTGAAAAATAACGTTGTTCTTTACTGTCTGTAATTACCCCATATTTCTGCACTTTAAAACCTTTATTGATGAAGATATAGTCGATTCTATCTTTCAAAGGACTATCAAATTTGAAACCGTTGAAAGTTCCTTCTGGACCATAAGGTGGTTCTATACTCACTTCTTTACTATCACTCAAAAATGATTTAATAGTAGCAATGGCATCGGTCTCGGGAGTTACGTTTAAATCTCCGGTATAAACTACCGGAAGTTTCGGTGCAATTTCTTGTATTTTTTGTTTAATCAGTTTGGCCGATTCTATCCTTGCCTGCACACCAACGTGGTCATAATGGGTATTAAAAACCAAGAACTCTTTTTTATTAATTTTATCGTATAAGCGCACCCAGGTGCACACTCGGTTAAACATAGCATCCCAACCTATGCTTGGCACATTGGGTGTTGGCGATAGCCAAAATACTCCACCATCTTTTTTCGTGAACCTATTTTTATTATAGAAAATGGGCGAAAATTCACCCTTACGTTGCCCATCATCACGGCCAGCGCCAACGGCTTCAAAGTCAGAACTCTCTAAAATGGCATCAAATTGTTCAGCCAATGCTTCCTGAGCACAAAGAACATCTACTTCATGAAACTTCACCAATGCCTTTACATTGTCCTTTCTTTTGCTCCAAGCATTCACTCCGTCTTTCTCTGTACTGTACCTAATATTATAGGTCATTATGTTCAAAGCAGTATTTTTTTGTGCATTTAACTGAACACTTAGGAGTGCCAACAATACGGTTGTTAAAATTTGTTTCATTTGTATCTTAGATTTACCGCCAAAGCTAGAAATTCAAAATCTATATTAGGTTAAAGTTATATTAAAAAGTTAAAGGCTTTATACAATTGCCTTTAGATGTATCCTTCATCAGCCAAGCTCAGGAAACTGTTATTGCAAACAATTACATGATCAAAAATCTTTATTTCCATTAGCTTTCCCAATTCTACCAGTTTCCTCGTGATATCTACATCGGAAACACTGGGTTTTAAGTTCCCCGACGGATGGTTATGTACCAAAACCATAGAAGCCGCACCGTGCTCTATCGCAATTTTAAAAATCATTTTTGGATCCACTACCGTACCGGCTTGCCCTCCTTTACTCATAAAATGTTTTCCAATTACTACGTTAGCCCGATTGAGCAACAACAACCAAAATTCTTCGTGGGGCAAATCGGCCAATTCTGTTTTGATGATATTAAACGCATCAATAGAAGAAAGGATTTTCTGCAACTCTACACCGCTACCAGAACCATTTCGTCTTCTACCGAGCTCCAAAGCAGCTACTATGGCAATAGCTTTTGCCTCACCAATGCCTTTGAATCTTGAAAGCTCCTTTACTCCTAGCTGAGAAAGCTTATCAAGATCATTTTGACAAGAAGACAAAATACGCTTACTGAGATCAACGGCAGTTTCGTTCTTATTTCCCGAACCTATTAAAATGGCAATCAATTCGGCATCGGTAAGTTGCCTTCGCCCTTGTTGCAACAATTTCTCCCGTGGCCTATCGGCTTCAGCCCAAGATTTAATGCCGAGTTTGTTTTCATAGTTAGACATAGATAGAAAATTATAGGCAAAAAAAAACGGCATCATCTTACGATGATACCGTTCTAATATCGTTTAAAAAAGCGACTATTTCAAGTTGTTAACGAACTTGGTTAGTTTTGCTTTATTGTTAGAAGCTTTGTTTTTGTGGATTACGTTCTTTTTAGCTAAACGATCTAACATTGAAATTACTTTAGGAAGCAATTCTAGTCCTGTTTTTTTATCTTCAGCAGCACGTAATCTTTTAATAAAAGTACGTGTAGTTTTAGCTTGATATCTATTACGTAAACGTTTTGCAGCGTTTGCTCTAATTCTTTTTAATGCCGATTTATGATTTGCCATTGTTTAGCCTTTTATTTCTTCTGTGTTTTATTTTCGGACTGCAAATATAGAAGTATTATTATTAAATTCAAAATGCTTTTGAAAAATATTTTCTTCCAATTATAATCAGAAGAAATGATTGAGTTTTAAACTTTTGCATCTTCGGCCTGTTTTGAGAATAAATTTAGTTTTTTGGCACAAAATTAGTGCAAAAAGCATCAAAGTATTATTTTTGAAAAAAACATAAAAATCTAGTGAAGAAACGTATCGCCATTTTTGCTTCAGGTTCAGGATCAAATGCTCAAAAAATCATGGAGCATTTTAAACGTAGTACAGAGGCAGAAGTTGCCTTGATTTTGACCAACAATCCAGAATCATACGTACTACAACGGGCCGACAGCTTTGAAATACCCTCTCACATTTTCGACAGAAATGAGTTTTACCATACAGATGAGGTGGTTGATTTATTGAAAAACTTAGATGTAGACCTTATTGTGTTGGCTGGCTTTTTATGGCTTATCCCCCAGAACCTGATCAAGGAATATCCTGGTAGAATTATTAATATACACCCTGCCCTATTGCCAAAATTTGGCGGCAAGGGAATGTATGGCGACCGTGTTCACCAAGCGGTGATGGCGGCCAACGAAACAGAAGGCGGAATTACCATCCATTATGTAAATGAGCATTACGATGAGGGAGAATTTATTTATCAAGCGAAATACCGCGTTGAGAAGGACGACACTTTAGAAATGATCAAGTTTAAGGGACAGCAACTGGAACACCTTCACTACCCTCGCATTGTAGAAATGTTAATCAGGAAGATAAAGAAGTAACTAGGAACTAGTGGCTATGGGTTAGGGACTAGGAATTAGGGGTTAGGAGCTAGTAACTGGACGCTTTTGAGTTTACTGATTTACCGACTTTCGGACGTACTAACTCACGGGCTTTCCTTTTTATTTATTTATCCCTATTGCCTTTGTAAAATCATGATGGTTTTCATACCTTTGCGGCTCAAAACAATACCCTCAAAATGAGCCAATCAGTAAAGATCAAAAACGCCTTAATTTCAGTTTATTACAAAGATGGTTTAGCACCATTAGTAGAGTACCTTGGCAAGCAAGGTGTAACCTTATTTTCTACCGGTGGAACCGAGCAGTTTATTAAAGACTTAAACGTCCCTGTTACTGCTGTAGAAGATTTAACGAGCTATCCTTCTATTTTAGGTGGACGTGTGAAGACTTTACATCCTAAAGTTTTTGGTGGCATCTTAAATCGTAGGAACCTTGCGGGTGATCAGGAGCAAATTGCTCAGTACGAAATTCCAGAAATTGATTTGGTAATTGTAGATCTTTATCCTTTTGAGGAAACCGTAAAAAACGGTGGTACTGATGAAGAAATTATTGAGAAGATTGATATTGGCGGTATTTCTTTAATTAGAGCAGCTGCTAAAAACTTTAATGATGTAGTGATTATTGCTTCAAAAGATGATTACTCGACCTTGTTAGCACAATTAGAGGAGCAAGATGGCGCTACTACTTTAGCGCAACGTAAAGCTTTTGCTAAAAAGGCATTCCATACTTCTTCGCACTATGATACGGCTATCTTCAACTATTTCAATAACGAAGAGCCTTTAAGCGTATTTAAACAAAGTATTGCAAGTGCACAAACTTTACGTTATGGTGAAAACCCTCATCAAGCAGGCGTGTTTTACGGCGACCTTAATGAAATGTTCACCAAACTTAATGGTAAAGAACTAAGCTACAACAACTTGGTTGACGTTGATGCAGCAGTAAGCTTAATTGATGAATTTGAGGAGCCTACTTTTGCCATCTTGAAACATACTAACGCTTGTGGTGTAGCTTCAAGAAGCAATATTAAGCTAGCTTGGGTTGATGCTTTAGCTTGCGACCCAGTTTCGGCCTTTGGTGGTGTTTTAATTGCTAATAGAGAAATTGATTTGGCTACTGCAGAAGAAATCAACAACTTGTTTTTTGAAGTATTAATTGCGCCTAGCTATGAGCAAGCTGCTGTAGACTTATTTAAGACTAAGAAAAACCGCGTGATTTTGAAACGTAATTATGTAGAATTGAACAAAAAACAATTCAAAACTTTATTGAACGGTGTAATTGAGCAAGACAAGGATTTGATCATTGAAGGTCCTGAGCAAATGACTACCGTAACTGAAAAAGCTCCAACTGCTCAAGAGCTAAAAGATTTATATTTCGCTAATAAAATTGTAAAGCACACCAAATCTAACACGATTGTGTTGGTTAAAGATGATGTTTTAATTGCTAGTGGCGTTGGTCAAACTTCTAGGGTTGATGCTTTAAGACAAGCTATTGAAAAAGCTGCTTCTTTTGGCTTTAGCGTTAAAGGTGCTGCGATGGCTTCAGATGCGTTTTTCCCTTTTCCTGATTGTGTGGAAATTGCTGCTGACGCTGGTATTGCTGCTGTTTTACAACCTGGAGGTTCAATTAAAGATGCTGATTCTGTAGCGAAAGCTAATGAAAAAGGCATTGCGATGGTAACTACTGGGGTAAGGCACTTTAAACACTAATTTAGGGACTAGGAATTAGGAGCTAGGGGTTAGTTTTGAAGATTAAAGAGTAAGGAATAAAGAGCAAAGACAAGCACTTCCGCACCTAAATCTTTTTTCTCCCTTTGGGAAAGATGCCGAAAGACCTAATTGTCATCTAGAGCACAACGAAGAATCTAATGATGAACACTATCTAAAATAGATTCCTCGAAACTCGGAATGACAGTAGGGAATAAAAAACTATAGATTAAACCACTCTCAACGATCCTCTTTCGGGGGTGTCCAAAGGACGGAGTGGTTTAGCTTTTGCATCCTTAGTTGGTTGTAAAGGCTTTAGTAAAATAAACCCGATTGAAGCGGAATATTTTTGCGTCATAAACCTCGCAGGTTTTAAAAACCTGCGAGGTTTGGCAAAATATTAGAGCGTAAAGCGGGACTACCTTTGAAAAGTACCACTGGTTTTGATTTTCGGACAGAAAAAAGAAACTTAATATAATATTTTGTCTAATTTTACATTTAGGATATTAGACATATTTGTTTTTAAATACAATAACATACCTCATACATGGGATTATTTAATTGGTTTACGCAGGAAGTTGCCATTGACCTTGGTACCGCGAACACCCTTATTATACATAACGATAAAGTAGTAGTTGACGAGCCATCGATTGTGGCTTTTGATAGACAAACCAATAAAATTATCGCCATTGGTCGCCAAGCGATGCAAATGGAAGGTAAAACCCACGATAACATTAGAACCGTAAGACCTTTGAAAGATGGTGTAATTGCAGATTTTAACGCTGCTGAAGCCATGATTAAAGGAATGATCCGCATGCTAAACGGCGGTAAAGGATGGATGTTCCCTTCTTTGAGAATGGTGATCTGTATTCCTTCGGGGATTACTGAGGTAGAAAAACGTGCGGTAAGAGATAGTGCCGAGATTGCGGGTGCTAAAGAAGTTTACTTGATACACGAACCAATGGCTGCTGCTGTGGGTATTGGTATTGACGTGGAAGAGCCGATGGGTAACATGATTATCGATATTGGTGGTGGTACTACTGAAATTGCGGTAATTGCCTTGTCGGGTATTGTGTGCGACCAATCTATTCGTGTAGCGGGTGATAATTTTGACTCGGATATTGTGAACTACATCCGTCGTCAGCATAACATTATGATTGGTGACCGTACGGCAGAAAAAATCAAAATTGAAGTGGGTGCTGCATTACCTGAATTAAGCGATCCTCCTGCTGATTTTGCTGTTCAAGGCCGTGATTTGATGACTGGTGTACCTAAACAAATTACAGTTTCTTATACTGAAATTGCACACTGTTTAGATAAATCTATCTCAAAAATTGAAGAGGCAATTTTGAAAGCGTTGGAGATTACTCCTCCTGAGCTTTCGGCAGATATTTACCAAACTGGTATTTACCTTACTGGTGGTGGTGCGTTGCTACGCGGTTTAGATAAACGTGTGGCTGCTAAAACTAAATTACCTGTACACGTTGCAGAAGATCCTCTTCGTGCGGTAGTACGTGGTACTGGCATTGCCCTGAAAAACATTGGTAATTTTAAATTTTTAATGCAATAAGGGGATTTACGTCCCGAAAGTATCGGGATTAAATTTACGATTGATGAATAGCGAAATCCTAAAAGCGAGAACTAAAGCATATTCAATATCGATTGGCAAATTAATCATCGACCTCCCTCCTAATGTATTAAATAAAAATTATTCGAATCAGTTAGTTAGATGCTCAAGCTCTGTTGGCGCAAATTATAGAGCGGCCTGCAGAGCAAAATCGACAGCTGATTTTTTGAATAAACTAAAAATTGTTGAAGAAGAACTAGATGAAACGATGTTCTTTCTTGAATTGTTACTAGAATTTAATCCTAATTTAAAAGTAACCATTCAGAAAAATTGGGATGAAGCAAGTGAGCTTCTAGCGATTATTGTTGCTTCTATTGTTACTATTCGCAAGAACGAACAAAATCGTAAATTGTAATTCTAAAATCGTAAATTAAAAATGCGTAACCTTTGGATTTTTCTTAGCAGATATAACGCATTTTTCTTCTTTATTATCTTTTTTACCGTTGGGATTATCTTAACCATTAGGAATAATTCCTACCAACGAAGCGTTACTTTTGGCTCAACCAATGAAATTGTTGGCACCGCTTATAAAAGACTAAATGTAATTAAGCGCTATTTGAACTTGGTGCAGGTGAATGACAGTTTGGCGGCCGAAAATGCAGCTTTAAAAACACAATTGCTTGCTATTTCAAGTATCGACAGTACGCAGATTACCAAAGTAAAAGATACCGTTTACCGTCAACAATATACCTTAATAGCAGCTAAAGTATTTAAAAACTCCGTAACACTAACCAATAACATCCTTACCATCAACAAAGGTTCGAAAGATGGTATTGCAAAGGATATGGCAGTTATTTCTCCAGGTAAGGGCGTAGTAGGTTTTGTACAAAATGTATCTGAGAATTTTGCCACCATTCGTCCGTTACTCAACCAGGAAACAGCGATTAGTGTGGTACTCAAAAAAGACAACGCTTTTGGCAGCTTGGTTTGGGGCGACAATAATTTCGACTACCGCAAGGCTTATGTTAAAGAAATTCCTAATCATTATAAAGTAAAAGTTGGCGATACGATCATTACTTCGGGTTCTGGTGGTTTCCCTAGAGGAATAGAAGTTGGTAAAGTAACCAATACCAATGTGAGTACGGGCGATAGCTTTATGACCTTGGAAATTACATTGTTTAATAATTTTAGCACGTTACAGTTTGTTTACGTGGTTAAGGATAAATTTGCGGAGGAAGTAAAATCTCTGCAACCAGAAGTTAAAAATGAACAGTAGAGTTATACTAGTCAATATATTTAGATGGATGGTGCTGTTGTTTATACAGATTTTTCTGTTGCGCAACATGGCCTTTTACAATCTGTCTACCCCTTTTATTTATGTACTGTTCATTTTGGTATTACCTTTTCACATTCCAAACTTGCTACTGTATGTGATTGCTTTTATTACAGGCTTAACACTCGACTCGTTTTACGATACTTTGGGTGTACACACCAGTGCTTGTATTGCTTTGGCTTTTGTAAGGATACTTTTTATTTCTGTGAGTTTAAACAGGGAGTCTATCGATGAACCTGAGCCTTCTTTGGGAAATATGGGCTTTAGATGGTTTTCTTTATATGCGGTATTATGTATTTTTGCTCATCATGTCGTGTTGTTTTTCCTAGAAGCTTTTAAATTTACATCACTAACTTATACTTTGGGAAGAACTTTATTGAGCGTGGTATTTACACTATTTACCGTGTTATTGGTTGAGTTTATCTTCCACAATAGAAAATCGGCTTAATGGATCAACTGTTTAATAGAAAATACATTGTACAGGGCTTATTTGTACTTGTTGCGCTTATTTTATTAGGCAGGCTTTTCTATATACAGGTAGCTAGTGACAAATATTTTCTAGACGCCAATAACAACGCATTACGCAAAAAATTCATTTATCCTGCTCGTGGTGTTATTACCGATCGCAAAGGCAAGGTGTTGGCCCAAAACCAGCCCACTTACGATTTAATGGTTACCCCTAATGAAGTAAAGCCATTTGATACCCTTTCTTTGTGTAATATCATTGGTATTACCATGGAAGATTTCAGGAAGAAATTTCACAAGGCGGTGGTACAATCCAAGTATCAGGCTTCTATTTTCCAGAAACTGCTTTCGGTACAAACCTATGCTACTTTGCAGGAGCGCATGGCGAACTACAAAGGTTTTGATGTGCAGAAAAGAACCATTCGCTATTATCCAGACAGTATTGGTGGCCAATTGCTAGGCTATATCAGAGAAGCCAACCAGAGGGAAATAGATAAGTTTCAAGGATACTACAAACCTGGCGATTATATTGGAAAGTCGGGTCTAGAGAAACAATACGAAGTTGATTTACGGGGAACAAAAGGGGTAAAAAACATGCTCTACAATGCCCATAACGTAGCTCAAGGAAGTTATGCGGATGGAAAGTTTGACTCGTTAGCCATTGCTGGAGAACAATTGACTACCACTATTGATGTAGAAATACAAAAACTAGGGGAACAACTTTTAACGACCAAAGTAGGCAGTATTGTTGCCATAGAACCTTCTACAGGAGAAATATTAGCTTTTGTGAGTAGCCCGGGATATGACCCCAATTTAATGGTTGGTCGTGAAACGGGTAATAATTACATGAAGATTTTTTCCAATCCCTATCGTCCTCTTTTCATTCGTCCACTGAAAGGTCGCTACTCTCCTGGCTCGGCATTTAAGCCATTAGATGCTTTAATTGCATTGCAAGATGGTGTGGTAGACGAAAACTCGACATTTAACTGTCCTGGTTATTATGTTGCAGGTAACAGAAGATTTAAGTGCGAGCACATTGATGGAAATATAGCTTTGCGTAAAGGCATTGCCCGTTCTTGTAACACTTACTTTTGGAGCATTTTTGCTAAAATGATGTTGAAAAAAGGCTATAAAAATCAACATAAAGCCTATGATGAATGGCAAGAGAAAGTGCGCAAATTTGGCATTGGAGATACTTTAGGAATCGATTTCCCTGGGGAAAGTGCTTACAAATTATTTACAGCCGAAGATTATACTAAACGTTACAGTAAATATTGGGGCTATACCACTATTTTATCTGTAGGTATTGGGCAAGGCGAAATTACCACTACTCCTCTTCAAATGGCGAACATTATGGCCATTATAGCCAACAGAGGATATTATGTAAAACCACACTTGGTAAAGGGAATTGGTGATGATAAGCACATTGACCCTAAATATAAGGAAAAGCATTACGTAGGTATTGACGCTAAACACTTTGGGCCTGTAATTGACGGGATGCAAGATGCGGTAAATAGTTCCATTGGAACTGCAAAAGAATCGCAAATACCAAATATTTTAATGTGTGGTAAAACGGGAACAGTGCAAAACGTACATGGTAAAAACCACTCGGTGTTTATCGGTTTTGCTCCTCGCGACAACCCTAAAATTGCCATTGCGGTAATTGTAGAAAATGGTGGTTATGGTGGTGCTTATGCTGCACCAATAGCCAGTTTTATTACGGAGAAGTATTTAACGGACAGCTTAAAAGGTAGAAGAATTAATGGTGCTACTATTGACCAATATAAAGCAGCCAATTTACTTCCTGTTTTGAAGGACAAATTACCGAAACAGAAACTTAAAACAGATACGAGCAAAGTAGACAGCACTAAAAAGACGGCTCCATTAAAAACTGCCGCAGCAAATAACAAATTCAACAAAGTAGCCATAGCACCTAAAAACAATGCAACAACAGAATAGTAGATTTTTCTTTAATGTTGATTGGGTCACTATATTGATTTATATGGCTTTATGTGCCATTGGTTTCATCAATATTTTTTCGGTGCAATATGACCCTGATAAAGCGTCAGCGTTTAGTTTTTCTGCCGAGTATGGGAAACAGCTAATTTTTATCATCTCTGCTCTAGTTTTAGGCTTGTCCATCTTACTGTTCGACTCCAAATTCTTCAGTGTTTTTGCCCCCATTGTTTATGGAGTAACCATTGTCTTGCTACTAGCAGTTTTGGTGGTTGGTAGAAACGTGGGCGGTAATCAGGCCTGGATTCCGCTAGGCTCATTCAGGTTACAACCTTCTGAATTTGCGAAATTTGGTACTGCCCTTTTATTGGCCAGATATATCAGCTCTTTTAACGTGAAATTAAATTCGTTAAAACCTATCTTAATTTGCGCTGCCATTATTGTATTGCCCATGGCATTGATTATGCTGCAACCAGATGCGGGCTCGATGTTGGTATTCCTTTCTTTTATGTTCCCTCTTTACAGGGAAGGTTTGCCAGGCAACTTGCTGATTATTTTTTGGGGAGCAGTGCTGTTATTCATCCTTAATTTGTTTGTAGCCCCATCTATACTGATTTTTTCTATTTTGGTGATTGGAGGTTTGTTTGCCTACAATGCCAGAAAAAGAATGCAAAAGGTGATTAACATAGGGATTATTACCTTGATTGCCATTTGTTATTTATTTGTAGCCAAATACTTGTTTGAAAACGTATTAAAACCTCACCAGCGTACGCGTATTGAATTGATTTTAGGCTTAACCAGCGACAATAGAGGTGCAGGTTATAATGTAATCCAATCTAAAATTGCAATAGGTGCAGGACAGCTTACTGGCAGAGGTTATTTAGAGGGTACACAAACCAAATATGGTTATGTGCCTGCCCAAAGTACCGACTTTATTTTTTCGACCATTGGAGAAGAATGGGGCTTTGCAGGATGTTTTGTAGTGATTGGTCTCTACTCGTTTTTATTGCTCCGTATTGTGAACATGGCCGAGCGACAACGTTCCGTATTTTCGCGGGTGTATGGCTACAGCATTGCTTGTATCTTATTTTTCCACGTCTTTATCAATATCGGGATGACCATTGGTATTATGCCCGTGATTGGTATTCCTTTACCGTTTATTAGCTACGGTGGTTCTTCGTTGTGGAGCTTTACGATATTGCTTTTTATCTTCCTGAAACTGGATTCGAACAGGATGGGATTTATTTAAAGCAGTGGCTAGGAATTAGTGGCTAGTAGATAGTAGTTAGTATTTTACTAGCGATTTAACACTTAAAAACTAGTACATAAGGATTTGAAGTATATCTAATACTTAAACATCCAAACTAATACCTAATCCCTAGCTCCTAATACCTAGTTCCTAGTCTTTAAACCTTCTATTTAATAACAGATAAAATTTATCTACGGTGGCTTGTTTATCGGCCCAGTTGTTTTTTACAGCATAGTTTTTTTGGAAGAAATTATCCGCAGCATCAAAATTTGGCATTTTGTTGGCAATGTCTATTGCTTCGGCATAAGCTAAATTATAACCATTAAAAAGGTCTTTGATGTATAACAGCTTGTCATTAAGATTAATGGCCGCTTTTAAATCGGTGATGTTACTGCCAGAGGTTTCGTTTAATCTCGTGCCTGTATTTTTCCCCGCTAAAATATCGTTCAAGGTAGGTTTGTAAGTGGTTTCAACCTCCACTTCTACCTTGGTGGTCTCGATAGTTACTTTGCTAACAGTTTCTGTTACTGGCGGCACTTCTTCCCTCACTGGCTCCGCAATTATTTTTGGAATTTCATATTGGGGTGCTTCTTCTTTATGAACCAAAAAGGGCTCTGGACCAATCTCATCTTCTTCTAAATCTTCGGGGTTACGAACCAGATTTTCTTTTACCTTTTTTTTCTGTTCTAAAATCAATTCTTCTTCTTTGCTCAATGGCCTGTCGAACAATTGTTCCGCTGTTTTTTCTTCAAAGTCAAATTTATCTTCCTCGGTGTAGCTCTCGCTATTTAAGATGAACTCAAAAGTTTTGGTTGGCTCTTCTTCTAATCTGAATAACTCTTTTTCGTGTTCTACCAATGGAGCAACTTCCTCTACCTCGTCTACCTTCTCTTCCTCTACCGCTACCTCAATAGTGGGAGGTGCTTCTTCTATCTTCTCTTCTATTATTATTGGTGGCTGCTCTTTTATGACCTCTTCTTGAAATAAAGGCGCTACTTTTTCTTCAACATTCGCAAAAGTAATGGCTTCCACCTGCTGCACATCTTTTAACTCATCTACAACTTCCTCATCCATAACAGGCTCAACTTGTACAGGCGGAGTGTTGAGTGGTAAAGGAGCCTGAAAAGGCAAGTTTAATTTTTTGATGATTTGGATATGGTCTGCCAAGAAATTCGCATTTGCTAAAAACAGTTCCAGCTCCAGTTCGCTCAATTGCTCAGGGTTTTGAGACAAAAACTGATATTGGTCGTTCAATTCGTTAAGTATGTTCCCTAGTTTCCTGAAAAGAGCTTCTTGTTTCATCATAATCTTGTAACGAAAGTTTTGGCGTTTTATGTTAATAACTGATAACCAAAAATACTATAAAAATCTTTTATATTTGGCTAAAAATACCTTTACAATGTTATTTAGCGAGCAAAATTTTAGACGGGGAGAATTCAGTGGAAGTATTGAAGTTATTTGCGGTTCTATGTTTTCTGGTAAGACTGAAGAGTTAATCAGAAGGCTTAAAAGAGCGCAAATCGCTAAGTTAAACGTAGAAATTTTTAAGCCTAAAACCGACACTCGCTATGATGATACCGCTGTGGTATCGCACGATTTAAACTCCATACAATCCACACCAGTAGATAGCTCTTCTGCTATTTTGTTATTGGGTGCCAATACCCAAGTAGTGGGCATTGATGAAGCACAGTTTTTTGACGACGAACTTCCCGAAGTATGCAACACACTTGCTAAAAAAGGCATTAGGGTGGTGATTGCTGGTTTAGATATGGATTTTTTGGGTAAACCTTTTGGCCCAATGCCCGCATTAATGGCCATTGCAGAGCATGTCACCAAAGTAAACGCAGTATGCATGCAGTGTGGTAGTCCAGCAGTTTATTCTTACCGTACTGCTGCCAGTGAAGCTAGAGTGCTTTTGGGTGAAAAAGATAGTTACGAACCTCGTTGCAGAGCTTGTTTTAATACTTTAGGATAATCATTACTCCTTTTTGGATTATTCCTTAACTCGCGTGAGTTCGGGTTAAGAAAATCCTTTTTACGCATCGTAATCAAATTTTTAGGCTACAAAAATCAGCTTTCTGCTACTATTTACAGTTCTGTCGCTTCGCGGACAAACTTTTTTCCTATAGATGAAAAAAGTATGCAAAAAAATCCACGGCTGCGCCCTGTTCTGTTAAAGTAACAACTAAGGCCAATTTGTGCGTACCGAACAGGCCAAGGCCGATTTTAGTAGAACGAAGAGGCTTTGCTAGGGCTGGAGATAATGAAAAATCACAAAATGCTCATCTCGAACTCACGTTAATTGCTACTTTGCTACAATCATTTTTTTGGCTTGCTTATAATTGGGCGTGTTTAACTTATAGGTATAAACCCCACTAGCAAAAGTGCTCAAATCAACATAAAATTGATAGCTACCTGCTTCAACAGTTCCTTCGGTTACCTTTCTTATTTTTCGACCCATTACATCATAAATGGTCAAATCAACTTTTGTTTTTTCAGGTAGGTCTACTGGGATATAAGTGAACGCTTTACCTTCGTTGGGATAATTCTGTCCTAAAGCATATTCAGTAGGGACTACACTGATTGGCTTCTTGCTCACTTCTGTATATTTAACCTGTGCCGCATCGCCAACAGTCGTCAATTCGCTTTTATTATCGCCTGCTAAAAAAGCATAGGCTAGTCTTATCGATTGATTTTTAGGAATCTTATAAGGTCCGCTTCCCACGGTAAACATCACATCATAACCATTAGCCGTATTATGCCCCAAACCTGCCGCCTGTATTCCAGAAGTCAGTGTTTTGTATTTCTCGGAAGTATTAAATACATTATCTGAGAGAAAACTATTTGGCAACTGATAAGACAATGGATAGTAGGCAGGTGCAGCCGAAAGGCTCAACAACCGTATACCAGCATAAGGATAAGAAGCATTTTTCTTAGCGTAAACGTAAGCCGTTTTATTTGGCACATCATATTCGGTTGCATTGGCAGATGATTCGTCCAAATCCCAATCGGTAAATAAACCTGTGTAAATGTTCTCCAAATCGACATTACTGGTATTTACAATTTCGTATTCTACCAGCACATATTTATTATCGGTAATGGTATTAAATGCCCAAGCTCTAGAAAGCACTTTTAAGCCAATGGGATTAGCTGCTCCAGCATCGGTAAAAATACTGGTTCCTTCAAATGGGGCAGTTGTATTAGCCACGATAGCTGCTGTTTGTTGCTTCCTAAAATCTTCGCTGTAATAGCTATCGGTACGAGCATTGTTCATCACCTGCGTTTCTGATTTGGCAATGAGCAAAGCCGCTTCATAAAGCATATTTTCGTCTTTATAAATAAAACCCAAACCAGCCGTAGCATTGGCTTTACTATAACCGACCCTACCGTTAGAAGTAAACGTAGTACTCACCTGATTTACGGTTACATTCAAATAATCGAGTGCAACGATGGTTTCAAAGCTCTCTACATCGGTGTATGTTCCAGCATTTCCCGAGTAATTAAGGGTAAAAATAACTTTATGATTTTCTGGTGCAGTAGCTAATACTTTTACTTTAATAGGTGTTAAACCTGTTTTGGTCTCTAGGCTATTGAAATTTCCAGCATTAATGGTTGGGTTTACCACTTGTACAAAGGGACTGCTACTGGTCACGTTTACGCTCAATCCGTTCACAGGCGTTAAAAAGTTTTTAAGCGCAAACTGCAAAGTTATTTCTGTCCCTGGTGCTCTATTTCCCAAGCTTTGGTCACTAATGGTTAGCTGTTGATAACGAACAGATGCACCTGCCTCAGTTAATGCCCGATAGATATTTAGCCGTCCTTTGCCCAGTAAGTTAGCATAAGTAGGATTTTTACTATCTACTGGGTCGGCAGTGGTACGCAACAACTCTCCTATTTGCAGACCCGAATAAGCAGGGTATTTTGCTTTGAGCAATGCCGCTGCACTTGACACCAAAGGAGCTGCCATAGAAGTCCCCGATTTATAGCCATAAGCATTTCCGTAAATGGTATTATAAATGCCCGTTCCAGGAGCTGAAATATCTACGTAGGTCCCAAAGTTAGAAGTACCCGCCTTCACATCATTTTGGTCGAGATTGGCTACTGCAAGCACACCTTCAAATGCTGCCGGATAAACTGGAATATCATTACCTGAATTACCTGCCGCAGCAACTACCAAACAACCTTTGCTAATGGCATAATTCACTATTTCCTGTCCAAATTGACCGCCACCTACACCACCCCATGAACAGTTGATAATTTGTGCACCTTTATCAGCTGCATACTTGATTCCTTCGTAACCTTTGTAAATAGAAGTAGGATTATCGTCGGCACCCGCCTTTACAATTAAAAGTTTTGCATTATAAGCGATACTTGCCACTCCTATTCCATTATCTGATACTGCCGAAGCAATCCCACTAACATGCACTCCATGATCGGCGGCCGCACTTTTTACATTAGGGTCATTATCAGGAATCATGGTACTGGCAGATTGACCGCACAAATCCCAGCCATAATAATTGTCTATGTAACCATCGCCGTCGTCGTCAATTCCATTTATCGGGTCTGCTGTATTTAAGTAGATATTTCCAGCCAAATCTGAATGTGTCACTTCAGACCCCGAATCAACAATCCCAATAATTACGTTTGAAGCACTTTTTAATACGTCCCAAGCTTGGGGAGCTTTTACCTGTGGCAAATAAAATTGTGTACCATAAGAAGCATCGTTAGGGGTATACCAAGTAGTGTGGATATAACTAGGCTCTGCATAGGCAATGCTCTCGTCTTGCAGTAAAGTATTGATGACACTTTCAATATTAGCAGTTCCTGTATATTTTGCCCGAAAATAGCTTTCGGCATGAAAATCTATCTCGCCATTTACCGTACGTTGTTCAACATTTGAGCTTTCTTTGAATATCGGTTCAAACATCGTCAACGAAACGCCTTGAGCGCTCAACTGCTTTTCGGCACTTTGCGTGGTAGCATTGCGTTTAGCACCTGCTTTGATTTTAATGACCAAAGTATTGGGCAGATAATCCTTTTCGGTAACTCCCGCAGGTAGTTTAAACTTTGTTTTATTGAAAGGCAGCTGGCCGTTATCCTGCCTAAAAGCAAACAGGATAACCAGCACCAAAACGAGCAGATAATTCTTCTTCATCCTATGGGCGAACTTTAAACGAAGATATTGATAATAAAGCGCTAAGACAAGAAAAACAAGTTGCTGCCTATCTGCCAATTTTTAGTTACGCACCCTATTTTGTTCGCTCTGCGCTCCGTCTGCATTATGTCTACGCAAATTGCTAATCGCTTTTCCAAATCTGTAACTGTAGCTAAGCATTATCGAAGTAAAATCACCTCTGTTTCGCCAATTGGCTTCGGTTAAGTTAAGGTTATTGATGATGCCATTAATAGCTCTGGTTTGGAAAATATCAGTTGCGCTTACTCTCAAAGTACTGGCTGTACTTAACTTTTTCTGCAATGCAAGGCCAATATCATATACCTTACCTATTTCGAACTGTACATTTCTTAGTTTAGTTTGGTATCGATAGTTTACTTCTCCACTCCAACCCTTATCAAATTTCAATTGTAGGTTTCCATTACTCGAAAAAAAGCCACCTTTGGTATTCAAAAAGCCTGTATAAAAATTACTTTGCGAGTGGATGTAAGTGTATTGCCCAAACCAATTAAAGCCTAACCACTTGGTTAAATCAAGGTTGGCATTAATAGAGGCATTATACACCTCCTGTTTACCAATGTTTGCAGGTCTGCTAAAATAAGTTCCATTCACTATTTCGATGGTTTCATTTACTTGGTCTTTACTGTGGCTATAGCTTAAGGCTGTAGTAATTTTGTTTTTATAGGTATGCGAAAGCTCTATAGATTGGGTAAACGATGGTCTTAAATACGGATTACCTACATAGTAAGTAAACTTATCCAATGGAGAATAGAATGGATTCAAATCCTGATAAACGGGTCTATCTATCCTTCTTCCATAATTTAAACCCAGCTCATGCGTAGATGTAGTATCCAGCTTATAAGAGAAATATAAGGTTGGGAATGCGTTGATATAACTTCTTTTAAAGCTCGAATCAGATTTCATAATGTTACCCAATTGGTGACCTTTAGAGATGGTGTTTTCGAGCCTTAAACCTGCCTGCAAAGAAAAACGTTTACCTTCTTTACTCAAATTCAAATAAGCTGCGCTGATGTTTTCGCTGTACACAAAATGATTGCTCTTGTCGTAATCTGGAGTGGTGACATTGTTTGCCGTATAAAAATAACTAGCAATGTTATTGGTTTTAATGTAGCTTGTTTTCACTCCTGCATCCATTTTCCAAGTTCCCATTAAAGGTTGCGAATAGTCGGATTTGAAACTGTAAATGTTTATTCTTGCTGGCAATTGTCCTTCCAACAAATCTTGAGATTTCAAAGTACCATTTCCTAAATAGGTATCATTAAAGTAGTGCTGGTCTGTACGGGTATTATAATTGATATAATCTGCATCGGCAGTGATTTCTTTCCCTGTTTTACCAAATTTATGACGGTAGTTGGCATTCACACCCCCATTTTTAAAGGAGATATCATCCATGTTTTTAGCAACAATACTAGAGTCCTTTACCATCGCTGGATTAAACAAGTTACTGGTATTGTCATTTACATTGTTTGCATTCCGAATATTGCCTCTCAACAAAATACCCCAAGTAGTATTTTCAGACTGGTAATAATCTACCCCTGTTTGTCCATTAAAAGTATTTGCATGTCGCTGAAAATAGGAGTTTTGATTAAAGAAATAATCTGTGCTGCCATCAGGTTTTTTGTACCTTCTATTCAAGTCCAAATCGGTAAAGCTATTATTGAGGTTATAACCAAAGTTTCCAAAAACGTTCCATTTGTTTTTTCGGTAATTAAAGTTGAAACTATCATTTGAGCGTGTTTTTTTACCACGGGTTAAACTTAGATTTACCGCACCGTTAAAGCCAACCGCTTTATCCTTTTTAGTTTTAATATTAATCACCCCTGCATTCCCCGCAGCATCATATTTTGCTGGTGGATTGGTCATCAACTCTATTTGGTCTATCATAGATGATGGCAAGGAACGCAGATAACTTTCCAATTCTTCTCCCGACAAAAAACTAGGCTTATCATCAATAAATATCACCACTCCTGGCTTCCCTTTCAAGCTAATGCTACCATTTTGGTCTACACTTACTCCTGGCGATTTTTCCAAAACATCAAGGGCAGAAGTTCCTGCATTGGAAATCAAAGCGTCAACATTCACTACTGTCCTGTCAATCTTTTTTTCTACAAAAGGTTTCTTTGCCACCACATTCACCTCTTTTAAGGTTTTGGTAGTTGCTACCAATTTAAGTTCTCCAAGCTCAATGAGGTTACGACTTGCATTAACCACAATTGGCTGACTTCTAAAATTAGCATAGCCTACCAACATCACCCTAATTTGATAGTTGCCTACAGGGATTTTATCAAAAGAAAATTTACCATCTGCCTCCGTGAAAGAAGTTTTCACGAGTACGCTGTCTTTATCTTTAAGAGAGAATAGGGCTACAGTAGCTAAATCAACAGGTTTTAAACTGCTATCCGTAATTTTTCCGCTAATTACCGCCGTCACATTTTGTTGCGCATAGGCAAAAATTGAGGCAATAAGTAGCCCATAGGTTAAAATAACCTTAAGTTGAAGTTTCATTAAAAAGTGGTTTAGGTTTATTTGTGTTTAGCGACTAATCCGATACTCTATATCTGGTCGCTTAATGTATTTTTCTTTATATTTTTGATGTATACTGGCATCCTGAGCAATCCCATTCACCAACAATTCATTCTCGGTAAGGGTATAGTTCATTTTTTTTCCTTTTACCAACAAACTATCCTTTATCATTTGGTCCCGTATCTCCTGACTAGCATCAGTACCATCATGTACAATATGCTCCACCACTTTACCATCTACCTTAGTGGTACTGGTAGTTGTGGTGATGGTGGTTGTAGTGGTAACACCCACAGGCACATTTATGATATTTGAAATGGGCTGGTTAATAGATACTACGTTTCTTAACGGCGCAACGGGTTTCATTGGAGTAAAAGGCTCTTCTGGTTTGGCTTGTGGTAAATCAGAAATGGGTTCAACTTCCGTAACGGCAACTAAATCTGAAAAATCATCCTCTTGCGCTTCTCCCAAGTTTATTGCAGATGGTTTAGCTGGTTCGCAATTTTGATGGGGTGGTGGCTCACTGATTGGTTTTGCTGCTTTAAATTGATGGTTTAATCCATTAACGTAGGTCATTTCTTTTTGCAATGACGAATGTTTCATTGGTGATTGGCCGATTTTAAAAGCTGTACCTAGTGCTAGAAAAAAGCATAGGGAAACGGCCAAGGTGGTTTTCTCGAAACCAGATAAGGTAGTTCGATTATTAAAAGCAATTCTTCTGATGCGAGCAATCAACTGACCTTTCTCATTAGCCATTGACATGGCAAAACCTGTTGAGTTTAAGCTGAATTCTTGACAAGAAACCAATGCTTTTAGATAGCCATTTTTATCATTTGTACAGGCAATAGCTAAATCATCACAGCAGTTTTCACGCTCTTCCCTAATGATTTTAGACAACCATAAAACTGCTGGATTAAAGAAGAATAACACTTCTACAATGTTTTGAAGGATGTTTACCAGATAATCTCTGCGTTTAATATGTGCTAATTCATGGCTCAAAATGGCTTCTACTTCGTTTAAACTTAAGTGGTTTAACAAACCGATAGGCATTAAAACAACGGGTTTGAAATGCCCAATTACCATTGGAATTTTAGCCAAGCCCGATTGAAAGATAGCGATGCTTTGGTTAATATTCAGCTGACGAGCAAGCGTAGCAACTTTTTGCTCCCAATAATTACCTGCTGCGAAGTTTTTGGTTCTTTTTAAATAGCTCACCCCATGCAATCCAACCAACAGTTGTATTGATTTAAAAAGAATGATGAGGAGCCAAACCAAAATCATTGGACCTGCATAATGCTTCAAGACTTCAAAAAACTGATTAAGGGCAGTGAAAATATCCAGCTGGAACTTAAATATTGCATTTTGCTGCGATTGGCTGAAACCGAAAAGGCTTGCAATGATATTCACCTTGTTTAAGCTTTGTACAAAAACCACCATCATGCTTAATGAAAATACACTCAGCAAGGCTACCAGCAAATTGTACCTCAAAACTGGCTGACGGTTTTTAGTGCCAACAATAAATAATGCGGCAAGCAAAGCTGTTACTAAACCTATCCATAAAGAATGGAGCAATGTACCGAACAATGCTTCCATCAAATCAGGTGGCAGAAAGTTAACCCATTTAAATTCCATAGCTGTGGTTCTGTTTATTTGGTTTTTTATCTACTTTTCAAGTTCATCTAGTAATCTCTTAATTTCCTCCAACTCTTCTTTCGATGTCTTTTTATTATCTAGCAACTGCATCACCAAGTTAGCTGCCGACCCTTTGTAAAGCGTATCTACAAATTTGTCCAACAGTTGTCCTTTAGTTTTTAACTCTGCTTGTACTGGTGCATAAATATGCTTCATCTGGCTTGCATCACGATTAAGGATGCCCTTTTCGTCCATAATTTGCATTTGTTTTAAGGTAGAAGTATAATTCACTTCTCGTTGCTTGTTCAACTCGTCATTTACAAAACGTACCGTACTAGGACCAAATTCCCATAATACCTGCAATATCTCCAACTCGGCTCTGGTAGGCTCTGGGATTGAATTAATAGATTTCTTCTCTTCCATATCACAAAGGTAGGATAACTTTCGTACGAAACAAGACTTACTTCATTTTTAACATTTATTATCGAAAAATTTCATGAACATTTACCCTGTTTATTTTGGAGATTGTCTTTTATGCGCCCTTTTGTTGTCATATTTAACCCCTTGCAAGCCAACAATTTTGATGAAATTTGGTTATCATTTAAACAATCAGACCATGACAAAAGAAATTTGGCTTAACTTACCTGTTAAGGACATTCCACAAACCATTGCATTTTTTACCAAAATTGGCTTTAAATTAAATGAACATGCTCCTAAAAGCGATTCGATGGCTTCATTTAAGATTGGCCAAAAGGATTTTATTGTGAACTTTTTTACGGAAGCAGTGTTCAAAAGCTTCACTCCTTTTCAAATTGCCGATTTAACCGACGCTACTGAGTGTTTGATTTCTATTGATGCCGAAAACAGGGAAGATGTAGACAATATGCTCAAAAAGGCAGCAGAAGCAGGCGGAAATGTATTTGCTGCAGGCGGAGAGAAGGATGGCTGGATGTATGGTTGAGGTTTTATCGACCTTGATGGTCACAAATGGAACGTATTGTTCATGGATTTTAGTAAATTCCCTAAATAAAAATCAAGACTATGGAACGAATTTATTTTAAAATTGAAATTGATGCTCCTAAAGACAAAGTATGGGAAATTCTTTTGGGAGAAACTACTTACCCACTTTGGACACATGTCTTTGCGGAAGGGTCAAGGGTAATCACTACTTGGGAGAAAGGTAGCAAAGCCTTGTTTTTGGGTGCAAAAGATGAAGGAATGGTATCGAAAATTGCCGACCATATTCCCAATGAGTTTATTTCTATTCAGCATTTGGGCTTTTACAAAGATGGTGTGGAGGACTATGATAGTGAAGAAGCGAAGAAATGGGGAGAAGTTTTTGAAAACTATAAAATAAGCACCAAGGAAGATGGTAAATCGCTACTGAGCGTTGAGATGGACACTACCGAGGAGTATAAATCATATTTTGAAGAAAGCTGGCCTAAGGCTTTGGAAAAGGTTAAAGAACTGGCGGAGGGTTAGGCACCTCCCGTCATTTCGATAAGGAGGTACGACGAAGAGAATTGTAAATCAACGAAGTTAAATCTAACCCACAATAAAATAGAACATCTTTAAGGTTAAAGAACTATCAAGGGTCTGAGCACTATCGTCATTGCGAGGTACGAAGCAATCCTACTAAACAGTAAATATCCTATCGCTTTAAGATTGCTTCGTACCTCGCAATGACGACTATGATTTCTTATACTCATCATTACAGCACATATAAGCTAATTTTTCACAACTTTTTCTATATTTAGGTAAAAAAAACACAAAAATGAAAACAGATTTCTACACCAAAGCAGTACTCACAGTGATTGCTGTTTGCTTAACCGTTATTGTTCTTAAACAAGTTGAAATTATCCCAAGTGCGCATGCAGATGCTCCTAAAACCAATTCAGCACCTAACAAGCAATATGCGTTAGTACCACTTAATGCAGATGGTTCCATAGACGTGAACATCAAATCTACTTCAAGTAAAATGGATGTGAATATTGCTGGTGTAGGTACTTCTGACAAACTGAACGTGGCTATCAGGGAAGTGCAAAGCGGTGCTTTCTCTTACACCAAGCTACCCGTAAAAATAGAAGACGTTAGTTATGGTGCGTTTTCTAATGCAATACCTGTAAAGATTAGTAAGTAATAGCAAATTAGGACTACCCTCATTTCGATGAAATAGCATTATAAAAAGGAATCAGGTTCACAATTACAACTTGCTAGATTTTACTGCGTAGAGCTTCGGTTCTCCTCCTTCGGTCGTCGAAATGACGGAGGCATAAAAAAATCCCTGCTCAAAACGAACAGGGATTTTTTATATCAGTAATTAATTACCAGACTATAAACTAGCCAAAGCATTGTTTAAAGTAGCACTTGGACGCATTGCCTTTCCAGCCAACTCATCATTAGGGTTATAGTAACCTCCAATGTTTTGAGCATTTCCTTGAGCAGCAATTAGCTCCTCAGAAATTTTAGCTTCATTTTCTGCTAATGCTTTTGCCAATGGTTCAAATTTAGCTTTCAATTCAGCATCTTTAGTCTGTGCAGCCAAAGCTTCAGCCCAATATAAAGCTAAATAGAAATGAGAACCACGGTTATCGATAGTGCCTAATTTTCTACCTGGAGATTTATCAGTTGCCAAGAATTTAGCGTTAGCTTCATCTAAAGCATCAGCCAATACTTGTGCTTTAGCGTTATTTTGAGTTTGAGCTAAGTGCTCTAACGAAGCTTGTAAAGCCAAGAATTCACCTAATGAATCCCAACGCAAATAACCTTCTGTAACGAATTGCTCAACGTGCTTAGGAGCAGACCCACCAGCACCAGTTTCAAATAAACCACCACCGTTCATTAATGGTACAATCGACAACATTTTTGCAGAGGTACCTAGCTCTAAAATCGGGAACAAATCGGTTAAATAATCACGCAATACGTTACCAGTTACCGAAATGGTGTCTTCGCCTTTACGGATACGCTCCAAAGTGAATTTAGTAGCTTCAATTGGAGAAAGAATACGAAGGTCTAATCCATTGGTATCGAAGTTTGGCAAATATTTATTTACTTTCTTGATGATTTCTCTATCGTGTGCTCTGTTTTCGTCTAACCAGAAAACTGCTGGTGTATTTGATAAACGAGCTCTGTTCACTGCTAATTTAACCCAATCTTGGATTGGAGCATCTTTAGTTTGGCACATACGGAAAATATCTCCTTTTTCAACTGCTTGCTCGAAGAATACGTTTCCAGAAGCATCTGTTACACGAATAGTACCATTTGCCGCAGCTTGGAAAGTTTTATCGTGTGAACCATACTCCTCTGCTTTTTGTGCCATTAAACCTACGTTTGGTACCGAACCCATTGTTTTAGGGTCAAAAGCACCATGTTGTTTACAGTCCTCAATAGTAGCAGTATATACGCCTGCATAGTTTCTATCTGGAATTATAGCCAAAGTATCTTGTGGTTTGCCATCTTTGTTCCACATTTGGCCCGAAGTACGGATCATTGCAGGCATTGAAGCATCTACAATCACATCAGAAGGAACGTGTAGGTTAGTAATCCCTTTATCAGAATTTACCATCGCTAAAGCTGGTCCATTAGCAATTGCCGCATCAATCGCAGCTTTTACCTCAGCTTCTTGTGGCTGGCCAGCAATTTTCGCATAAACATCGCCTAAACCATTACGAGTATCAACTCCTAGGGTTTTAAACAATTCTGCATATTTCTCAAAAACCTCTGCAAAGTAAACCTCCACAATCGCACCAAAAATGATAGGGTCTGAAACCTTCATCATGGTTGCTTTTAAGTGTGCCGAAAGTAAAACACCAGCCGCTTTTGCTTCTTTAATCGCTTCGGCAACAAATGCTTTCAATTTAGCAAGGCTCAATACTGAACTGTCAATTACCTCACCTGCTTTTAAGTTAGCCAAGCCTTTAAGCTCGGTAACAGCACCATCAGCACCTACAAATTCAATTTTAAATTGGGTGTCGTTCTCTACTGTTGTTGATTTCTCTGAACCGTAAAAATCGCCTTCGCTCATGCTTGCTACGCTAGTTTTAGAATCTGCAGACCAAGCTCCCATTGAATGAGGATTTGCTTTTGCATAGTTCTTCACCGCTTTTGGTGCTCTACGGTCAGAGTTTCCTTCACGTAATACTGGATTTACAGCTGAGCCAAGCACTTTTGCATATTTAGCTTTAATCGCTTTTTCTTCTTCAGTTTGTGCATCTTCTGGATAGTTAGGCAATGCAAAACCTTGAGATTGCAATTCAGCAATAGCAGCTTTTAATTGAGGAATAGAAGCAGAAATGTTAGGTAGCTTGATGATATTAGCCTCTGGCGTATTCGCTAATTGGCCTAGTTCTGTCAATGCATCTCCAATTTTTTGGTCATCCTTTAAAAACTCTGGAAAGTTTGCTAAAATCCTTCCCGCCAAAGAGATGTCCCTTGTTTCTACTTCGATACCCGCCGAAGCCGTGAAAGCTTGTACAATGGGTAATAAAGAGTAGGTAGCTAACAATGGAGCCTCGTCTGTTTTGGTATAGATAATTTTTGATGAGTTTGACATGTGTTTTTATTTTTTAAGAAAGTTTGAAATAAAAATGTCCAAAAAAGGACTGGTTTGATAAAATCGCCTAAAGATAAAATAAACAAGCGAATTATATAACAGCTTAGTGTTATTTATACATTAAAATCACTCTTAATTGGTAAGCAAAGTGTAACAATTCAAAGAAGAAATCGTTCTAAACTAGAAACCAAAAAAACTAGACCATGAACAAGGAAGAATTATTAAAATCTAAGTGGTTAAAAATTGCTTTTCCCATCATTATCTTTATCCTTATTATCGCCATTTATCAAAATGGATACGCTTTTGGTGAATGGCTATATGCTAGGCTACACCCTTAAACTGAAATTTTCTTTTTAAGATTTGTCCCCTTTTATTAGCCTCGGTTGTCTTTGATAAAAAGTATTTTAATAACTTAACAAAAACAACATCATGAAAGAATTTCTATTATTAATCAGAGAAGATGCCAACTATGGACAACTCTCGATAGAAGAAATGCAGGCCGACATTGAAAAACACATGGCTTGGGTAGAAGCACTCATTGCTGAAGGTCATTTCAAAGATGGCAACCCACTTGAAGCCAATGGCGTACATATTAAAGGAAAAGAGAGAATAGTTACCGACGGTCCTTACATCGAAAGCAAAGAGTGTATTAGCGGCTACTATTTCCTGTTGGCCAATTCCTTAGAAGAAGCAACCCTAATTGCAAAAGGCTGTCCTTCGCTTGAGCTTGGGGCTATGATAGAATTGCGTGAAGTAATGGCCCACGATGAACAATCAGGCGAATAACGAAATTTTCCAAAAAACAGCGCATCTTTTCCGAGCCTATTCGGGAAAGATGGTTGCTATTTTAACCAAGTATTATGGTATCGGTCAGTTGGAAAATATCATGGATGCCGTTCAGGAGAGTTTTGAGGCAGCCCTAAAACATTGGCGTTACAAAGGCCTACCAGATGCGCCCGAAGCTTGGTTACTTAAGACCACCAAAAACAAATTGATTAACCTCATCAAGCGTGAAAATATAGCCAACAACCTCAACATCCCTATTCCCGAGAGTTATGACTTTTCACCTGATGAAAAACAAATCGTTGATAGTCAATTGCAATTACTGTTAAGGATTTGCGAATTAAAACTACCGTTAAAAAGCCAAATCATTTTCACGCTTTATACGCTGTCGGGTTTTGGTGTACCCGAAATTGGCAATGCCTTATTGATGACCAACGAGGCAGCGAAAAAGCATATTTTCAGGACCAAACAATTGCTGCAAAGTACTAGATTCAATTTTGATGAACTTCCAGAAAAGTATCTGAACACGAACCTGAACCAATTGCACCTTGTTTTATACCTGATGTTTAACGAGGGTTACAAAACCACCCGAGCAAAGGAGGGTTTAAATATAGACTTGTGCTATGAAGCCATGCGACTGGCTAAGCTCCTTTTGCAATTACGACCAAATGATACCGCTACCAATGCATTGCTGGCTTTGATGTTTTTTAATGCTGCCAGATTTTCGGCCCGTATTTCCAGTGAAAATTTTTGGATATCGTTGGAACAGCAAGACCGCTCACTATGGGACCCTGCTTTAATTAGGGAAGGGATGCATTATCTCCATCTTTCCAAAAACAGTCAACAGCTAAGTAAATATCATTTAGAAGCCATCATTGCCTCCATACATTGCTGCGCTGCTAATTTTAAAGCCACTGATTGGCAAAAAATCATTTATCTATATGAGCAAATCGAAATATTGGAAGGTCCATCTACTGCCTTATCGTTAAATAAAATCATTGCCTGGAGTTACCTCTCTCCTTCTGAAGATTTATTAGAACAACTCCATACCTTGGGCAAAACCTTGAACCCTGAGCATCAGCTTTTCTTTCACCTAGCCAAAGCTCATTTAAACAGCCTACTACACCGATATTCGGCAGCTGAAAATTGTTATCGTGAAGCTTTAGATTGTGCCCAATCACCAATAGACAAGCAATTCATCTTAAACAAGATAACGGACATTTCTGTGTCAAGTAAAACGACACGCTCTTAAAAACGGTCTCCTTTTTTGTACCTTTGCAACCGAAATTTAATCCATAAGAGCCGATGTCGATTAACAACGAAGCCGAATTACAGGGAATGCAAAAAGCTAGTGAAGCGGTAGCGCTTACACTAAAAGCGATGATAGATTATGCCAAAATAGGCATGAGTACCAAGGAGCTAGATGATTTTGGTGCTAAACGTTTATCTGAGCTTGGTGCAAAATCTGCCCCTTATCTTACTTATGGCTTCCCTGGTTTCACCTGCATTAGCGTTAATAATGAATTTTGCCATGGCATTCCTTCTGAACAAAGAATATTACAAGAAGGAGATTTAATCAACATTGATGTTTCTGCTGAACTGGATGGGTTTTGGTCGGATAATGGTTGTTCTTTTGTTTTGGGCAATGATATTCATGGGCATTACAAATTGGTGAATGCTTCCAAAGAAATTCTTCAAAAAGCCATCGCCAATATCAAAGGAGGTGTTAAAATTTCCGATATCGGGCATTTGATTGAAACAGAAGCAAAAAAACGTGGCTACAAAGTGATTAAAAACCTTACAGGTCATGGTGTTGGTCGCAGCTTGCATGAAGAACCGCACGAAGTAGCTAATTACAGAGACCGATTTAACCAAACCCGATTCAAAAAGAACTCAGTAGTAGCCATCGAAACTTTCATTTCCACCGACTCTACTTATGCCGAAACTTTAGGCGACGGTTGGACCATGGTTGGCAACAGGGGCGGTTATATGGCCCAACATGAACACACCATTATGGTTACTGATGGAAAACCTGTTATTCTTACCGAAAAAAACGGCGTCTGGGAATAAACCACTTCTATCCTCTTTATTGGTAGAAAGCTGCCTAAATGAACTACATAGACATATAGTTAAACTTCTTTAGCTACTAATAGAGATTGCTTCGTCGTTCCTCCTCGCAAAGACGAAAAAAGACCGGCATTGCGAAGAATAGCCTGTTCAGTTTTTCAGAAAAGCAATCTTAAAACGGAATTTCCAAAAACCCATTAAAAAATACTGATATTCAAACAAATAACGAATAATACCAGAATTCTAATACCTATATACAATAACGAGATAGGAAAAGTATAACCCTTTTATCATCTTTTTGTCAAACAAATGAGTTGTGCTATTGATTTAATCAATCGTTTGATTAATTTTGGCCCGTCAAAAAAATCAAGATGGAAAAGACCGATAAAAAGACTGATATTATTGTCGCTGCTGAGAAGCTTTTTTGTGAGTATGGTTTCGAAGGAACTTCTACCCGTCAAATTGCTGCCGAATCAGGTGCCAACATGGCAATGATCAACTATTATTTCGGAAGCAAAATGGGAGTTTTCCAAGAAATTATGGAAGAAAGAGTGATGAGCTTTAAATCTCAACTCAATCAAATTAAAGAAGAAAAAATCCCTGCGAAAGAAAAACTGCTAAAGGTAATTGACAAGTATGCTAGCCGTATTTTGAATAATGCCAACTTTCATAAAATGATGCATCGCGAGCTTTCGCTTTCATTACGCCCAGAGGTATTTGATCAGATCAAAGCTGCCATGGGACAAAACCTTTTGGTTATTGAAGACATCATTAAAGAGGGCATAGATGCTGGAGACTTTAGACCTGTAGATATCAGAATGACTATTGTAAGTGTCATGGGAACGATATCGATGGTAACCACTTCTCCAAACAAAATTGCCCCCGACACTAACTACGACCTAGAAAACGAAAAAGATAGGGAAATCATTAAAGCCAGATTAATTGATCACCTACAAGAAATGATCCTCACGCACTTAACACCCAAAAAATGATATCAACAAAAATCAGGTTGCTTTTTATAGGTTTGGCGATGCCCTTCATCCTTCAAGCTCAAACTACAAAGCAATTAAGTTTACAAGAAGCGGTGGATTTAGGTATTGCCAACAGTAAAAACCTAAAACTATCGCAACAAAAAATAGATGAAGCTGTAGCAAAATTAGCCACGGTAAAGGATAATGCCTTACCAAGTGCTACTGCCAGTTTTATGTACAACCATGCCGAAATCCCAACCAATACCCTAAAAATTGGCGAGGGAAATCCTATCCATTTACCTAACAGGGCCGATGCTTTTATAGGTACTGCGGCTGTACAAGAATTGGTATATGGTGGTGGTAAACTGAAATACGCCCAAGAGTCAACCAAACTATTAAAAGAAGTAGCGGTACTTGACGCGGATAAAAACAAAGAGGAAGTAAGCTACGCTGTAGTTAACGGATACTTTTCGCTTTACAAATTGCTACAAAGCAAAAAGGTAGTAGCGCAAAATCTTGCTGCTATTGCTAAACAACTGAAACAAGCACAACGCTTTTACGATCAGGGTTTGGTTACTAAAAATGATGTATTGAGGTTTCAATTACAGCAAGCTAATGTTTCGCTAACGGAAATGGAGATTGAGAATAACAGAAAAATCGTGAACTACAATCTCGATATTTTGTTAGGCCTACCTGAAAACACCGATATTGAAATTAAAGGCGCTGATGATACTTTACCACAATTGAGTTCGCTATCCAACTACTTGAGTAGCGCGATGTCTAACAGACAAGAACTACAACAATTAGGCATACAACACAAAGTGGCCGATTACAATATCAAATCTATCAAAGCCAATATGTTGCCTACTGTAGGTTTGGGCGCTAACCTTTACTATGTAAACCCAAGCGGCAAGTTTATTCCTGGCAGCCAGCAATACATTATGCCAATTACTTTAGGCGCTAATATCAGTTGGAATATTGCTTCTTTATGGACCAACAAAAACAAAGTATCTGAAGCCAAAATACAACAATTGGAAATAGATACCCAGAAGGAAATTTTAACCGATAATGTTAAAACTGAGCTGAACAGAAACTACCAAAACTACCAGTTAGCCGTACAAAAGATTGTGGTTTTGGAAACTTCTATTGCCCAAGCAAGTGAAAACGATAGATTGTTCGAATCTAAATACCAAAACAACATTGCTTCTGCCATTGATAGAATTGACGCAGAAACATTGCTTTATCAAGCTAAAATCAACTTGGAATTGGCAAAAGCCGATGCCAAATTAGCTTACTACACTTTATTAAAATCCACAGGTAAAATATCACAAAATAACTAAGCATAACCATGACAAAGCCAGCAAAAAAGAAAAATAAAGTAATCCCGATTATACTTGGCGTACTGATCATCATTGGCGCCGTATTTGGTTACACCGAATATAGCTATTACAGCAAACACGTTGATACTGACGACGCTCAAATTGACGGAGATATTAGCCCAGTAATTGCAAGAGTAAGCGGTTACGTAAAAGACATCAACTTTGAAGAAAACACCAAGGTAAATCAAGATCAAGTATTGGTTACTCTTGATGATAGTGACTATAAAATTAAGTTAGAGCAAGCACAAGCTGGGCAGGTTGGTGCCAATGCTAGCGTAGGTGTTTCGCAAGCACAAATTGTGGCTACTGCTGCTAATACTAGCACTGCAAAAGCCAACATAGAAGCTGCCAAGGTAAAATTAGAGCTTGCCAAAAAAGATTACGACAGATACGAGAACCTAGTGAAAGATGGTTCAATAACCAAACAAGCATTTGATCAAGCCAAAGCACAAAAAGAAACTGCACAAGCAACTTATGATGCAGCCGTTGACCAGTATAATGCTGCCGTTAAACAAGTAGGTACTACTCAATCACAATTAAGTGTAAGCAACTCAGGTGTTAGCCAACGTCAAGCTGATGTTGATTTTGCCAAACTTCAACTTTCGTACACTCAAATTAAAGCACCGGCAACAGGTATCGTTTCTAAGAAAAATGTACAAAAAGGTCAGTTGGTACAAGCAGGACAATCGTTATTCTCTATTGTTAACGAAAACAGCATTTACATCACTGCCAACTTTAAAGAAACCCAGTTAGAGAAAATCCACTCGGGACAAAAAGTAAAAATTGATGTGGATGCTTACCCTGGTCAAGAGATTGAAGGTGAAGTTTATAACTTCTCTCCTATTACAGGTGCAAAAGGTTCGTTGTTGCCTCCAGATAATGCTACTGGTAACTTCGTAAAAGTAGTACAACGTGTTCCTGTAAAAATCAAAATTACCAACAAAGATAAAGCCGTATTGGAGAAACTACGCCCAGGAATGAGTGTAAAAGTATCTGTTGCGATATAATGAGTTGTAGGTTATAAGTTTTAAGTTATAGGTCTGGATTAGTATTCCAATAAATGTTTAATCACTTTAATTAGAAACTTGTCTCAAATCTAAATACTCATATCTAAGTACTAAATAATGGCCGAAGCAGGTTTAAAAAAATGGATAATCACGTTTACGGTAATCACCGCAGCTCTTTTGGAGCTGATAGATACTACCATTGTAAACGTTGCATTACCCCAAATACAAGGTAACCTTGGCGCCACGCTAGAAGACGTGGCCTGGTTATCCACTGGCTACGCTGTAGCCAACGTAATTGTTCTGCCCATGTCTGGCTGGTTAGGTAGCAGATTTGGCCGAAAAAATTACTTTCTCTTTTCTATCATCTTGTTTACCATTGCCTCTTTTTTATGTGGTAATGCCGATAATTTATGGGAACTAGTAGGCTTCCGTATTTTACAGGGTCTAGCTGGCGGTGGTTTGATTTCAACTGCACAAGCTATTCTTATTGAAACTTGGCCGCGTGAGGATGTGGGTATTGCCACAGCCTTGTTTGGTTTAGGAGCTGTAGTTGGTCCAACCGTAGGTCCTACCATTGGCGGTTACATCTTAGAAATTACCACATGGCCTTGGATATTTTACGTAAACATTCCCGTCGGTATTCTGGCGGCCTATTGTGCCTACATGTTTGTCCGAGAGACGCCCAAGGATGGCAAGGGTGCACCTATTGATTGGTGGGGAATTGTTTTATTGGCGGTGGCCATTGGCAGTTTACAAACCGTGTTAGAAAAAGGTGAAAGTGAAGACTGGTTTGCCACGCCATACATTACGGCACTTGCCATTGCTTCAGTTTTTGGCATCCTGCTTTTCATTTGGCGTGAGCTCAGCACAGATCATCCTATTGTGAATTTCAAAATCATGAGACACCGAAGTTTCTCCATTGGGATGATTACTTCATTTGTACTTGGTTTTGGACTATATGGTTCCGTTTTTGTGTTCCCTATTTTCTGTCAAAGTCTATTAGGTTTCTCGCCGCTACAAACAGGTGAGCTATTTATTGCGGGTGGTTTATGTACCATTGCCATGATGCCTTTTATTGGCATTATGCTTAAAAAAGGTGTACCTGCGCAGTTTATGGCCACTGGTGGAATGGTCTTGTTTTTCATCTTCTGTCACATGCTCAGCAAATCAACCCTTTCTTCAGGAACGGAACAATTTTTCTGGCCTTTGGTAATCAGAGGATTTGGAATGGCTTTGTTATTTGTGCCATTAACCACCCTGGCCATCCAAGATCTTAAAGGAGCAGAAATTGGTCAAGGTTCTGGTTTGAACAATATGATGCGCCAATTGGGAGGTTCTTTTGGTATTGCTGCCCTAACAACTTTAATTCACGTAAGACAAGGTTTCCACCGAAATAATCTTTTAGTAAATATTAACGAAAATAATCCAGCATTTACCGAACGTTTAAACGGGCTTATCCACAATTTCATGGCAAAAGGCGCTGCATTTTTAGATGCTAAGCTAATGGCGATGAAAGCAATAGAAGGAGCCGTAATTAAACAGACCCTACTGCTTACCTATAGCGATGCATATTGGGTAGCTGGAGGCGTAATGTTATGTTCAATCCCGCTTTTGTTCTTGCAAAAATTCAAGAAAAACGTGAACATGCCTGTAGATGCGCATTAATACTCCAACACACAATGAAACGAAAAAGCCCTGCACAAGTGGGGCTTTTTTATTACCTACCCTCTCTGCCCTGTAGGGCATCTCTCCCTTTGAGGGAGAGAATAGCCATTAGCTTCATTTAGTGTTTATCCAATGATGCTGTCACTCTAAACTTTCCGAATAATCTAGATAGGTTTTTGGAGGATACTTTTAGCATTGCATCTTGTCACCCCGAGGTTACGAGGAATGTACTTGCTGCATCATCATTGTTTGTTAGAAGCACTTTAGTTTTTACTTCATAAAAACAGGTTACCGTTGTTCTATAAAACGATTAGTCTAGCGCTTTAATTTCCTCTAATAATTCCTTAGGATCTAAGTCAAAAGCATTAATAATGAGTCGAGATTGATGATAGAATACATTTCTTTCTTCTAGCTTACCTATAATGAATGCTAATAATTGCTCATCATCCATTCCTTTCAACAACGGCCGTTTGTCCCTATTGTGCAAACGCGATACCAATTGAGGAGGTGTCATTTCTAAATAAACGGTAATACCATTTTGGTTCATCCATTCCATGTTGTCAAAATAGCAAGGTAAACCTCCCCCCGTAGCAACCACGCAGGTATCAGGATATTCGAAAGATTTGAGCATTTCATTCTCTAATTGACGAAAAGCAGCTTCTCCATTGGCCGCAAAATAATCGGCTATGCTCATCTGTTGCTGTTCTACAATTACGGCATCAATATCAATTACAGGGCAGGCCAACAAATTAGCTAACTGTTTTGCTTTGGTACTTTTACCGCAGCCCATAAATCCCACTAAAAATATTTTCATTTAAGATTAAATAGGTTATTTGTTTAATTGGTTATTCGGTTAACTGTTAGCATAGTCGACGACTAAAGTAACCGTAAGTTTACAGCTGTGCAATTTAAGAATTCAACCGTTAATCAAATGCTCTCGAATTGTCTATTTATTTTTGAGTATTGAATTTCTTAAAGCATTTAACTTATTGGCTATTTCATCCAGCTTTACCCTGAAATATTTGTATTCTTCCTCAGTGATAAAATCTAAATCGAATGCGCCTATAAGATGATTGACCGTTTCAATTGCACTTGCATAAGACATCGTCACAAAATGAGCTTTGTCTTTAGAAGTAATTCTAGCTGAACCCTCAGCCAAGCAATCACCGATACTGCTCGCCGAGCGCTTTATTTGACTAACTAAACCAAATAGTTCTTCTTTAGGAAATTTCTTCGTTAAAAGATAGATTTCCTTTCTAAATATCCTAGCTTTTTGCCAAGTTTCCAGTTTTTCAAAAGAGTAGATATGCATATAATGTGGTAGTTGGTTAACTGTTTAATTGGTTAGTGGTTTACAAAGACAAACTGTACCTATCAATTTAAAAAATCAGCAATTAACCAGTTAAACAAATCTACAGTTAACCAATTAACCTTTTCATCTATCTACATCAATCCCTTCCTCTTCAACATGATATAGTCTGTAAGTGGTACGGCATAGCCCGCCTGTTTTAACATTTTAGCCAATTGTCCGCGATGGTAAGTACCGTGATTACAAACATGCATTAATATTTCGCCAACGGTACTGCTAAACACCTCACCAGCCGAATTAGCATAATTAATCACTTCATCTAAGGGTTTTGTAGCCGCAACGTCTTCCAGCAAAGCAAGATTAACCGCATAAATAGCTTCAAAATTCTCCGGAAGCAATACCTCCCAAACGGCATAGGTTGGTTGCTCATTCAACATTCGTTTTGCCCAAATGTGCTGTGCGCTCAATACATGACTTAATAAAGTGTTGGCTTCTGGGATAGAAAAACCTGTATCCGACAAAGCCTTCATCATGATTTCGTCGGCCTTTTTGGTGTATTTGATAAATTCCTTAATATCCATCTGCTAAGCTAATTTCACTCTTGGATCAATCCAAGCGTACAATAAATCAACCAAAATATTTACCACTACAAAAACAAAAGCAATAAATAAGATAGAGCCCATTACTACAGGGAAATCAGACATCTCCAAAGCATACACCGTAGTACGGCCCAAGCCATTATATCCAAAAATATATTCTACAAAAAATGACCCCGCCAATAGCGAAGCGAACCAGCCCGAAATAGCTGTAATTACTGGATTTAAAGCATTTTTCAAGGCATGCTTATAAATAATCGTTTTACGAGAAAGCCCTTTTGCCCTAGCTGTTCGGATATAGTCTTGGGAAAGCACATCTAACATGGCGCTACGGGTGAGCTGCACAATAATAGCCAAGGGACGAAGCCCTAGGGTAATCATAGGCAACCATAAATTCCTCAAAGTAATTACCTCCCCTTTAAAAGGATCATAACTATATAAACTCCCACTCATATTCAGCCCTGTATAGTCTGACAATACAAAACCAAACAACCAAGCAATGATGATTCCAGCGAAAAAGGCTGGTGCCGAAATACCCAGGATAGCAAACATATTAGCCGCTTTATCTATCCAAGTTCCTTTGTAAACTGCCGACAGCACCCCTAAAAATACGCCAATAATAGTTGCAAAAATCATGGCCGTTAATGCCAGCACAAAGGTATTGGGTACGGTTTCCGACAAAATGGTCGTCACATCTCTTTTAGTTTGATATGACCTACGTAAATAAGGTTTTTTAAGCACCAAGGCATTATCCCCTATTTTAAATAGCTTGAAGTAATGATATTTCTCTTGACTCTCTGTGTTATTGGGATGAATACTAATGGGCGACAAATCATTTATGTACAGCAAAAATTGCTCAGGTTTTGACTTATCTAAACCAAATTCTTTACGCACTGCTTCCAAAGATTGTACATCCGAACGTTGCCCCATGGTCATACGAGCGGGGTCGCCTGGAAGGATATTGAACAATACAAAAACCACTGCAACTACACCAGCCATTACAGCTAATCCGTACAACAACTTTCGGAGTGCGTAAATACCCATTATTTACTGAAATATTTTTCGGTGAACTGATCAAACGACGGCAATGAATGGTAGTGCCACTTATTTACAATGGTTCCGTTTTTAAGTAAAAGCACTCCAGGATTAGCCCTCACCATGCTTTTCAAAGGTACGCCGTCCGCATAAAAAACCTCCATAAATAATTTCATGCGCTTACTGAATTTCTCAGCATCACGTGCTGAGCTAGAAGTAAGCAATACTGTTCTGATGTTAAACTGTTCCGCAGCATTTAAGGCCAAAGCATTGATATTAGCTATGGCATTTTCACTGGTTTCATTCAAATTATAGGCCACTACTATCAAACTATAATACGGATTTTCTACAATTTCTTTGGTGTAGTCAGTCCCTGAGGCATCGGTAATGAGCAAGTCTTTTATCTTCACATCATAACCTTTTTTAATCAGCTTACGCGATGGAGAACCTGTCACTTCCCAATTATCATCTTTCCAAACTTCTTTGCCCATGTATTCCTTATCACTCATGGTTTTGGTTTCACCCGTTTTTTTGTTCTTCAAATCGTACATGATCAAGTATTCATCTACAGGTGCTCCCTCTGGGATTTTCATATTCTCTGGAATATTTGAACCTACTTTGTAGGGAAGGAAATCGATGATGGGCAGGTAATTATAGGTAAAAGTTCCAAACAGTAATGAAGCTGCAAAAACCGCCGAAAATAGCGCACTTTGCAAACCTGGCTTTTCAGTAACGGGTTTGATCCATTCTTTTTTGACATACAAGTAAACAATCAGCAGTAATAAAACCACGTCTTTGCTAAACGATTGCCAAGGAGTTAATGGAATAGCATCACCAAAACAACCACAAGAAGTAACTACCTTAAAGGCAGCTGAAACAAAAGTGAGAAAAGTGAAAAAGATAATGGTACCCAGCAAGCCTTTGACCACAAGATTCCGGAAAATCCCCAATAGTAGCAACGCACCAAACACAATTTCTAGCACACACAACAAAATGGCTATGCCTGTTGCCCAACCATCAAGAAAGCTCATATGGAAAACAGCAAAATATTCCTGAAGCTTATAGCCAAAGCCAATAGGGTCATTTGCTTTAATTAATCCCGAAAAGATAAACAGGATTCCAACAAACCATTTCGAAAAATTGAAAAGTGCTTTCTTCATATACTTTGTTTTATCGTCATTTCGAACGCATGTAAGAAATCTAAAAACTTTGTTGCGATCATTGGAGATTTCTCACATGCGTTCGAAATGACAGGTTTACAGACAGCCTGCCCTAGGCTACTCCCAATTTAATCAATGCAAATACCGCATAGTTCAACATATCCTGATAATTAGCTTTGATACCCTCAGAAGCGAGTGTTTGGCCATCATTATCTTCTATTTGCTTCACTCTCAAAATCTTCATCAAAATCAGGTCGGTTAACGAACTGATACGCATATCACGCCAAGCTTCGCCATAATCGTGGTTTTTATCGAACATCAAATCCTTAGTTTCCTTTACACGTTCGTCATAATAAGCTTCCACCACTTCTACACCTAGCTCATTTGGTTCGTTTTCTCCAAGTTCCAATTGCAAAATGGCCATCACACAATAGTTAATGATGCCAATGTACTCTGAAGAGATATCCTCTCCTACTTTAGAAACCTTTTTCTCTTCTAGCGTTCTAATTCTCTGTGCCTTGATAAATATCTGGTCGGTAATAGAGGCAGGACGCAGAATACGCCAAGCGGTACCATAATCTTTGGTTTTTTTAATAAATAATGATCTGCAAACCGCAATCACCTGATCGAATTCTAAAGAAGTATTTGATGCCAAAACAATTAAAATATTTAAGGTTATAGCCAATAAAAACGGCTATTTTTGTTTTTTGTTAACTGATGGCTAAAGATACATTTTTAAACCGAAAACAAACGCTAAACTGTAAGGGCAAAGTTGTTGACATCAGCAGGCCCTCGGTCATGGCAATCTTAAATCTTACCCCTGATTCCTTTTACCAAAATAGTCGTGCAAAGAATATTGACGATGCATTGAACAAGGTTGAACACTTTGTAAAAGCTGGTGCAAAGTTCATAGATTTAGGCGCTTATTCTTCCCGACCTGGAGCCGCAGAAGTGAGCGAAGAAGAAGAGTTAGAGCGAATGGTACCGGCCATCAAAGCCATCAATGAGTCGTTCCCAGAAGTGCTTTTATCTGTGGATACTTTTAGGGCAAAAGTAGCGGAAGAAAGTATTTATGCTGGCGCACATTTGATCAATGACATCGCTGCTGGCAACCTCGACGAAAAAATGTTTGAAACGGTAGCCAAACTGCAAGTGCCTTACATCATGATGCATATGAAAGGTACTCCGCAAAATATGCAAGATAGTCCCACTTACGAAAACGTAACCAAGGAAGTTTTCGCTTATTTCAATGAGAAAATCAAGGCATTACAAAACCTTGGCGTGAAAGACATCATTCTAGATCCTGGATTTGGATTTGCTAAAACCCTAGACCATAACTATGAACTGTTGAAAGAAATGGAACTACTTAATTTCTTTGAACTGCCATTACTGGTAGGCTTTTCCAGGAAGTCTATGATCAGCAAAGCCCTTGGTATAAAAACAGAAGAAGCTTTAAATGGCACTACAGTGCTCAACACTGCAGCTTTGCTTAAAGGTGCTAATATTTTAAGGGTTCATGATGTAAAAGAAGCGGTGGAATGTACAAAGCTAATTAGCAGATTGATTTTTTAGCTATTATTAATTATAAATCTACATTTGCACTTCTAATGAGGCAGTTAAAAGTAGTCTAAAACCAAAAAATCCCGCATTAGGCTACAGGATTTTAAGGTCTTTTATTAATATAAATGGCTTATAGCTTGATAAGCTTATGTACGCTCTTATTATTTTCGTCGCTTAGAAGCAAAGTATAGCTTCCTCTGGGCAGCCCAGAGACGTCCACCTTACACTCGGTTTCTGTACGTCCAATTTTTTGACTAGCGACTACCTTGCCCAAAAGATCATGCACTTCTATTTTTGCATAAGTTTTAGCAGCGAATTTTACCGTTACCGAATTAGTTGTTGGATTAGGATACAAAAGTATTTGATCATCAACTATTCCACTAAATTTTACCGTTTTCACACCATAATCAGCTTTGTTGCCATTTTTATCGAATTGCAATAATCGATAATAGTTGTTGCCATTAAGCGGTTTTGCATGAATAAAAGAATAGCCTTTACCGGTCTTAGAATCTCCAAGTGCTTCAATAGATGTCAACAGTTTAAAATCATTTTCATCTGTACTATGCCACAATTCAAAATGTGACGAATTGCTTTCCATACTTGTTTGCCAGTTAATTTGCGCACCACTAGCTACTGCATTAGCCGTAAAACTAACTAATTCTACAGGCAACGTTGCAGGTCCATCCCATCTAAAGTTGTCTAAAGCCAAGTAGTTTACTAAAGCTCCGCCTTGAATTTCCAGTTGATCAATATTAATGCTACCATGCCCGGCTGCTACAAAATCCACAAAACTAAATCCATTGGTATTAGCTGTAAGCGTAGGATTAACTAGTGCAAACATTTCTACACCAGCTTTTTTTCCTCTAAATGTTACACCTCCTGTAGTGGAAGAGGCCACTCCTTGATTTGTGGAAATAAAAACATAAATAGATTTAATGGTGAAAAGAGAATTATCTGTCGTTTTAATAGAGTATATCTGATTAACACCCGTAGAAGGTCCGTTGTCGATGAATTTATTAGACGAACCTCCACATGCACTTGTCGAAGCACAGCCTGTTCCCACACCATACCCAGAACCTGTACTTGTACGCGAAATATTCTCGCAATCCTGATAAGATTGACCTGGTATAAAAATACCAAACATACCACCCCCAGTACTTAGACAAGTATTTGTAGTAATTGTAAATGATTTTGAATTACTAACAAATGCTCTAGGCTTACCTGTTGTGTAGCTCTCAAAAGTCTCAGTGGTTTGTGCCCACGAGAATGATGCCACGAAGCTAAATAAAATTAAAATTACGCAGAAGTAGTTTTTTTTCATCTGAAAAGAGCTTTAAGTTGTATGATATAAATATAGAAATATATTATAAATCCAACAACTTTACCTTAACATCCCCATACTAAATAAAAAACTCATTATCAAAATGATGCCAGTCAAAAACTTCTTGAACTAATGACGTTTTTTTGTTAACCATGCAATTAGCCAAATCATCAATTTGAACAGTTAACCTAAATGCCTATCTTGTACAACAATGAAAAACCTTGATTTTGATTTCCTAAAAATCACCTGGATTGATGCTATAGATGTAATCTTGGTAGCCATTATCATCTATTACATCTACAGTCTTATACGCAACACTCTGGCCGTAAACCTTATACTGGGCATGGTGATTATTGTGTTGGTGTACTATATTGTGAAGGGCCTACACATGGAACTGCTGGAAGCCATCATCAATAAGTTCATGAGCGTGGGGATTTTGGCCTTGGTGATTATTTTTCAACCAGAAATCAGGCGCTTTTTACTGCACATTGGAAAAACCACTTTCCTACAAAAAAACAAAGCTTGGTGGGGCTATTTATTTGGCAGTAAAAATATTGAGCACGACAACCTATTAAGGATAAAGCCCATTATTGATGCCTGCAAAAGCATGAAAAAATCCCGTACCGGAGCCCTGATTGTATTTGTGAAGTATTATGATGATGAGTTTTTCACTAACAGTTGCGAAATCATTGATAGTAAAATATCGAAACGCTTATTGGAAAGCATCTTTCAAAAACATAGCCCATTACATGATGGTGCAGTAGTGATTTCCGAAAACAAAATCAAAAGTGCCAGCTGCATTTTACCACTTACCGACAATAATAAACTTCCAGCACAATTTGGGTTGAGACACCGGGCTGGTATTGGTGTTTCTGAATCTACAGATGCCGTAGCAGTAATTATTTCAGAAGAAACGGGAGAAATTGCCTACGCTAAGCAAGGCCGTGTACGAATGAACGTTTCCTTTGGGGAACTGGAGAAACTGCTTAATAAAGATTTTTAGGGAGAGCTAGGAAGAAGGAATTAGGAGCCGAATTAGGAATTAGGAGTTAGGGGCTAGGAATAAGGAGTAAGAGCGAAAGAGTTAAAAGTAGAGAGTTAAGAGCAGAAAGCTTAAAGCAAAAACTGCAAGCAAATAAAAAGGAGCAAAGATTAAAGAGTGATCTCTAATTTTTGCTCCTTTATTTTTTATCTATGAACTAGCAGTATTGCTCAAATGCACCAATTAGATTTTCGGCAATCATTTGTGCTGGTCTGCCTTCAATTTGATGACGCTCAATGATGTGAACTAATTTACCATCTTTAAACAATGCCATTGAAGGTGACGATGGAGGAAAAGGTGCCATATATGATCTTGCTTGATCTACCGCATCTTTTTCCATACCTGCAAAAACAGTTACCAATTTATCTGGGTGTTTTGCATTGGCAGCAGCTAATTTAGCCGCAGGGCGAGCATTGGCAGCAGCACAACCACAAACAGAGTTTACCACGACAAACACAGTTCCTTCGCTCTTAATTGCAGCATCAACCTCTTCAGGAGTTTTTAACTCATCAAAACCAACGTTCGTTAATTCGGCACGCATTGGCTCTACTAAATATTCTGGATACATAACTATTTTTTAAAATATGGCTACAAAAATAATCATTTTGTCTATCATTCTATGACTTTGGCTATTTGGCAATTAAGTTTAACATTCAAATGATGTTTACCAAATCTCTTCAATTGCCAATTTTTTCCAATAAATCCTATTGCAATTCTTGCAGCATCTGTTTAATTGCTTCTTCATCTGTAAGGGTACTAAAGCCAAAGAAGATGGCGAACAGGATACAAAACAGAACTACAATTCCACTTAAAATTAAGCCGATAATAGCGCAAACACGGCCCGCATTTAAATTCTTGTAAGAGCTTAGTGTGTAATAGTTCATGTTAGCCAAATAGTTTTGCTTATCCTTTCCGCTTAAAATCAAGGCAACAATACCTAGCACTACCCCAACTATACCATAAAAACAGCAGCACATCACAATAGATAGAATACCTAACACTAAAACGATGGTTGCGTTTGGCAAAGCCATCTGCATTCCGCCAAATCCACCACCATATGGAAGGAAAGGATGGTTAGGGTTAGGCTGGTTAAAACCCTGATACCCCTGTGGATTTTGTTGCCATTGGGGGTTTTGTGGATTTTGCGGGTTCTGTGAATTTTCTTGATTTGGCTGGTTATTTGGCATTTGGCCTTCTTGTTCCTCTGACATCGTTTTTTTAGAATAATTGGTGGTGATAAATCTTATAAAGATAATTAGTTACAATGATAACGGTAGCAAAGATATACATCCCCTTGATGAGGAGTGCACCGTTTTTAAAATCGAATTTTAAATGTAAAATAGCAAAAATGAATAAGGCCAATATAGGCAAGGTAGCTGGATAAAATTTAAATGACAGCCAAATATCGCCCTTTAGGAGTGCTAAAAATGACCTTTGCAAGCCGCAACCTGGGCAATCAATACCGGTCCATGTTTTAAAAGGGCAAGACAACAAGTGCTTTTCAAGCCAATGGACCAAGCCGCTACCTTCGCCAATAAGCAATAAAAAAAATACGACTGATGCTCCTTTCATTTAACTGCTAAAATATTAAATTGCCTTCTAATTATACCTATGCTGTTTATTAATTATTGGATTGTTTTTCTATTAAATATTTGAAATAATGAAACGTTTTGTCTTACTAGCATTATCTTTTTTAGCGTTTAATGCCAATGCTCAAAAACCAGAAGATACCGAAGTTTATAAACCCGTACCTCCAAAGGTAAGCACAGGAGCCCATTTTGCTGATGCGCCTTCTGATGCGCTTATTCTTTTTGATGGTAAAAACCTAGACCAATGGGTTTCAGTAAAAGACAACAGCAAACCAGCACTATGGACCGTTGCCGACGGAGCGTTTACGGTAAAGAAAGGTACTGGCAACATCCAAACCAAGAAATCATTTTTAAACTACCAGTTGCATTTGGAGTGGAAAATTCCTGCTAACATTACAGGTAAAGGTCAAGGAAGAGGAAATAGTGGTTTATTTTTAGCTTCTACAGGTGGCGGCGATGACGGTTACGAATTACAAATTTTAGACAACTACAACAATGACACTTACGTAAACGGACAAGCAGGCAGTATTTACAAGCAGTTTGTACCTTTAGCCAATGCCAATAAAAAACCAGGTGAATGGCAAACTTATGATGTGATTTGGACCGCTCCTACTTTTAAAGCAGACGGTTCCTTAAACACTCCAGCTAGGGTAACGGTATTTTTCAATGGGGTACTGGTGCAAAACAACATCACACTTACTGGCCCTACGCAATATATTGGTGCTCCTTCCTATAAAAAAGCACACGGTGCTTGTCCTATTAAACTACAAGACCATGGCGACCCAAGTGAGCCCATTAGCTTTAGAAATATTTGGATAAGGGAGTTGTAGTAGCTTCTTTAAAAATATAAAAAAGCGTAGCTGAATGATTGGCTACGCTTTTTTTAATTATACATCCTAAGGAATTTGGAATATCGCCAAATGCCACCTATAATGTGCTAAAGTAAAATTATTATGTATCGGCTAGTAAAAAAACCATATTTTCTCGTGCAATTTTAAATCCGAAGTTCAAAATGGGAATAATTAGAATTTTTAGGCATTTGCTCCTAAATTCTATATGTTAGCATTTCTAAATGTAAAACATGGAACAAATTCAATGCTCTAACTGCAATAGCTTTAAAATTAAAATAAGTAATGTGCAAACCCGAATTACATACTTAATCATTGGTATTATAATGCTATCTGTAGCAATACTTTGGATGAATTCCTCTAGAAGTTTTGTAGGTGTGATGGGTTTCTTTTTACTTTTAATATCAGTAATACCGGTTATTTCTAATGCATATTTTTTGATTAAGAAAAAGGGAACTAATTTCAAATGTAAAAACTGTCATTTTCGTTGGAAGAACTAGCCTAACAAATGATCTAAAAACATCCAATACATTTATTGGTTTATTAGCTCATAAATATTTAGCACTTAACGCCAATATTTAAATTTCTTATTCGCTTTAATGATCAAATTAGCTTAAAAAATATTACTCCAATAATATGGCTAGGGTTTGGTTATTGATTTTAAAATGATGTGAAACCAAAATAGATACTCCTTTCTATTTACATGAAGAATATTTTATCAACTAATTAGACTTCTATCTGTTATTGACACTTAACCATCTATTCCAAACCAAACAAAAACACTGTAAAACAAACACTTAAAACGCCTATTTTTGTGGTTTATAGTTGACAAATGGAAACGTTTTACATTTTGCTTTCACAACCATATCACGTAACTTTGCTGCTCAAATTTTAAACAAAAACAATATGTCATCAGTAGAGACAACTTACGTACCTTACAAAGTTAAGGACATTTCACTGGCGGAATGGGGCCGCAAAGAGATTGAATTAGCAGAGGCAGAAATGCCAGGCTTAATGTCATTAAGAAAAGAATTTGGTCCAACAAAACCCCTACAAGGCGCTAGAATTGCAGGATGTTTGCACATGACTATCCAAACTGCAGTTTTAATTGAAACTTTAGTAGAACTTGGAGCTGAGGTAACTTGGTCTTCATGTAATATCTTCTCAACTCAAGATCACGCTGCTGCTGCTATTGCTGCTGCTGGTATTCAAGTATATGCTTGGAAAGGCTTAAACGAAGAGGAATTTGACTGGTGTATTGAGCAAACTTTACACTTCGGCCCTGAGCGTCAACCGTTGAACATGATTTTAGATGACGGTGGTGACTTAACTAACATGGTATTTGATAAATATCCAGAGTTAATTGCTGCGATTAAAGGTTTATCAGAAGAAACTACTACTGGTGTTCACCGCTTATATGAGCGTATGAAAAACGGTACTTTGCACTTGCCTGCAATTAACGTTAACGATTCAGTAACTAAATCTAAATTTGATAACAAATACGGTTGTCGTGAGTCATTGGTAGATGCGATCCGTCGTGCTACTGACGTAATGATGGCTGGTAAAGTTGCTGTAGTTGCTGGTTATGGCGACGTAGGTAAAGGTTCTGCTGCTTCATTAAGCTCACAAGGTGTACGTGTAATTGTAACTGAAATTGACCCAATTTGTGCTTTACAAGCGGCAATGGAAGGTTACGAAGTGAAAAAATTCGCTAACGCAGTTAAAGAAGCAGACATTGTAGTAACCACTACTGGTAACTGCGATATCGTTCGTGGCGAGCACTTCAAATCATTAAAAGATAAAGCGATTGTTTGTAACATCGGTCACTTTGATAACGAAATTGATATGGCTTGGTTAAACAAAAACTATGGCCACACTAAAGTAGAAATCAAACCTCAGGTAGATAAATATACTATTGATGGTAAAGATGTGATTGTATTGGCTGAAGGTCGTTTGGTAAACTTAGGTTGTGCTACTGGTCACCCAAGCTTTGTAATGAGTAACTCATTCACTAACCAAACTTTGGCTCAATTGGAACTTTGGACTAACTCAGGTCAGTATGAAAACAAAGTTTATGTATTGCCTAAGCATTTAGATGAGAAAGTGGCTCGTTTACACTTAGAAAAAATTGGCGTTGAATTAGATGTTCTTGATCAACACCAAGCAGAATACATTGGCGTTTCAGTAGAAGGTCCTTACAAACCTGAAGCTTACAGATACTAGTTTTGTAAAACGTTAACAGAAAGGGATGGAGTTTAAAACTTCATCCTTTTTTGTTTTGCTTAAAAATATGAACTAAGCTCCTATGAATACATCTACTTCGGCATTGTTCCAATCGAAACTTTTAGCACTGTAGATCTCAAAATCATATTGGTAGTTTCTTGGGTATTCAGTTTGCCAAATTTCCCGCCAAACATTGGCTACGCAATCAGGCATTTTTCCTTTGGCTACATAATGTACATATTCCTGTTCAGGGATTTGTAATGCTTCCAAGCCTTCGGGAACTACAGTATCCGCAGTCACTTTACAGCCAATAAAATAAGCGAAAGGTTGGGTATGGTCGCCGTCATAATCATAGTAAACGGCATAGCAGTCATCAGCTATTTTATCATTGATTTGATTGAAGATTTTCTCTTGTTCAAAGGTTTGCCATAGTTGGCCACAATCTATACCTGACTGACCGTTGGCATTGTAGGTTTTGCGGCCTAAACTGATACCGATCAACCTAAATTCGGGGATGTTTGTTTTGTTCATAACATGATTTAATGAATGCCAAATTACGAAAAACATCTAGGTGGAACGTCAATCATCGGTCGTTGATTTCATGCTATTAGTCGTTAGATTTCTCCTAGCTGTGCTGTCGTCGAGATGAGGTCAAAGCGTATGTTTGATACAAGACTTACGAAGTTTCTAAAACTTCGTAAGTCTAAAGTGTTTATTTCAGTTCAAAAGAAGATTTCAGCTTGATATCATTTGAGGCTGTACCCACCATCACCTTAAATTCTCCGGGTTCGGTGATCCATCCTTTTTCTTCTTGATAAAAAGCTAATTTCTCAGGGCTCAGTTCAAAACTGATTTCTTTACTTTCTCCTGGTTTTAGCTTCACTTTTGCAAAATCCCTCAATTCTTTCACAGGCCTTACTACCGAAGCAAACGTATCTTGAATATAAAGTTGTGCTACTTCCTCCCCTTCTACTTTACCTGTATTGGTTAAGGTAAAGCTAACCTTTACACTTTCCTTTTGATTAATGGCTGTACTAGATAATTTCAAATTGCTATAACTAAAAGTGGTGTAGCTCAAGCCATGACCAAAGGCATATTGAGGATCGTTAGACACATCAATATAAGCAGATTTGTAACGGATATCACCTGATTTAGTTACTGGACGACCTGTGTTATAATGATTATAGAAAATAGGAATCTGTCCTACGTTTCTTGGAAAACTGATTGGCAATTTACCTGAAGGATTATAGTCTCCAAACAATACATCAGCAATGGCATTACCTCCCTGATCACCCAGCAACCAAGCATATACCACGGCATCAGCTTGTGCTGCAATGGTGTTAAACACCAAAGGACGGCCTGCCATTAACACTACAATTACAGGCTTGCCTGTAGCTTTAACGGCTTTAAATAACTCTTCCTGCTTACCAGGCAAAGAAATGTCGCTACGAGATTTAGCCTCTCCACTAAAGTCCCAAGTTTCACCAAGTACCATCACTACTGCATCGGCATTTTTCGCTGCATTTACAGCATCGGCAAATCCATTGGTTAAACTATCTTTCACTGTTGTTCCCTGCGCATAGCTCAACTTCGTTCCTTTAACTTTCTGCTTAACGCCTTCATGAACGCTTACAATATTTGCGGTATCAATATATACCGTCCAGTTTCCAGCCTGATCTCTTTTAGCATTTACCAAAGGGCCAATTAATGCTAAGTTTTTAATGGATTTGCTCAGTGGCAAGGTGCTATTATTGTTCTTTAACAATACAATTGATTTTTGTGCAGCAGCCAATGCAACGGCTTTATATTTAGGGTCGTTCATTACCTTTTGCTCTCTCTTTTCGTCAGAGAAACGGTATGGGTTATCAAACAAACCTAATTCAAACTTTTTGTATAGGATCCTTCTTACCGCATCGTCAATGTATTTCTCTGCAACTTTACCACTTTTCACTAGCTTTTCAAGTTCCTTTTTGTAGGCTTCGCTTTCCATATCCATATCGCTACCTGCTACAATAGCCTTTTCAGAGGCTTCGTTTAAGTTTTTAGCAAAACCCCAAGGAATCATCTCGCCAATAGAGCCCCAATCACTCACTACAAATCCTTTGTAATTCCAGCTTCCTTTAAGGATGTCGCGTTGTAGATAAGCATTTCCAGTGGCTGGAATTCCATTTAACGTATTAAAAGAGTTCATAAAAGTAGCTACTCCTGCATCAGCTGCTGCTTTAAATGGAGGCAAATAAATTTCGTGCAATTGTTGCTTGCTTAAGTCCACTGGATTATAATCTCTTCCAGCCATTGAAGCACCATAAGCAGCAAAATGCTTGGCACAGGCCATAATTCTATCTAATGCCCCCAATTTCTCGCCCTGAAAACCAAGCACCCTTGCTTTGGCAATTTGCGAACCTAAATAAGGATCTTCGCCAGCGCCTTCCATCACACGGCCCCAACGTGGATCACGAGCAATATCCACCATTGGCGCAAAGGTCCAGTGAATACCCGAAGCAGCCGACTCTTCTGCGGCTACTTCTGCTGATCTTCTGATAATGCTCAAATCCCACGAAGCGGACTCCGCCAATGGAATTGGGAATACCGTTTTATAACCGTGTATCACATCTAAACTAAACAACAAAGGAATTTTTAAACGAGATTGTAAGGCGATAGCTTGTATTTCCCTCGTGTCCTTTACTCCTTTTACATTTAACATGGAACCTACCATGCCGCTTTTGATATCATTCAGCAAATAATTTTTCCTGTCGCTGGCTGGTCCAGTTACTTCTCTTCCCGAATATTGGTTCAATTGTCCAATTTTTTCGGTGAGGGTCATTAACTTCATTACCGAGTCTACCCTTTGTTCAATGGTTTTTCGCTGTGCAAATGTTTGAGTGGCTACAGCTGCACTCAATAGAAGTGTAAGGCTTAAAAATTTGTTCATTTGTTGTTTTAAGTTTTATGGTGTTAACTGCAAATTAAGTCCGTCTCTAAAGTTCCAAAAATTTTGTTTCTTTTGGTAAGTGGTGTCAAATAAAGTTGCTTCGGCATTCAATCCCCAAGCAGAATCGGCATCGCCAATATTCCACAGGGTAATGCCCCATCTTTGGTTTACAGGTACAATTTCCTGGTATGCTTTGGCTACGTTGTAGTACAACGATTTTTGTAGGTTTCTACGATTGGTCAAATCTGCTGCCGGCACTGAAGTTTCGTTAGATCCCAAAAGGGAAATATCCAGTTCTGCGATATGTACTAACAAACCTGTTTCTTTCATTTTCTGTATGGCAGCTCTTATACTCGTTAAAGGGGTATTATATCTGATGTGCATTTGTAAACCTACTCCATTAATGATAGGATCGCCACCCTCGGTCATTGGCTTTAACTCCATCACTTTATTGTAAATCGCATTTAGCTTGGCTGTGGAATATTCATGGCCGTAATCATTATAAAACAATTTCAACTTCCAGTTTTGATTGGCTCTTGCCGCTAATCTGGCATATCTAAATGCTTTCTCGATATAAATTTCGCCCATGTATCTTTTCCAAATACTGCCAATATCATTGCCTTGGCTATCTAAATTTAAATTCCCTCTCAGGGTTCCATCATCATAATAAGCTTCATTCACTACATCCCATGATTTCAACAGGGGCAGCAAAGGGTTTCCACCTTTATAATATTGACTGTAAAAACCTACTGTTTTATCTATATGTCGTTTCATAATGGCATTAAGGGTATCAGCCCTTGCCGCTACGGGTGTGTTGCTTTCTACATTGGTTACCCATTGGGGCAATGCCCTATGCCAAACCAGGGCATGACCATGTATCCGTTTTTCGCCGTAATCTTTTGCCAAATTGGGTATCTTTTCGTTCTTCTCTTCTATGCCATTTCCTTGTATGCCAAAATCCCACACAAATTTTGAAGGGTTTAGGCTATTCATCTTCATATCATTCTCCGCCGTAATACTATTGTATTGCTCTTTCGCCAAATCTTTGTAGGCCGTCACACTAAACTTATTGGAGTTTACCGCCGCTCCAACAATGATGTTGGGGTTTACTTCCTGCAATATGGTACTTACCGCGGCAGCACTCATTGCCATTGTTTTTTCGGGAGATAGATTGACTGTTTCCAATGCTTTCTCTTGTTTTTTACAGGCACTAAGCATGCTGCCCAGCACCAGTACGGTGATAGTTACTTTGTTCATGATTTATATTTGGTTAAGGTTGACTAAGTGAAGGCTATCTAAAAAATCCTTTTTTAAAACTTGTTAGATAGCCTTTTGAGAGCGGCTAGAGCGATAAGAGCTTATTAGAGCGTTTGGAGACTAACGGCAGGCAAAAGCAAGTTATAAAACTGTCTTTTTAGCCAATTGACCATCACTGGTGCTTAAACTGATAATGGCCAAGCCTTTAGATAGTTTACCCGAAGGGACCGTCATTTTATTATATCCCTTTTCTAACTGCGCTGATTGGCTGTAGACTATTTTCCCATTCACATCAGCTAAGGTTATTTTCCCATTTTGCGCTTTCACTGAATAGATATGCAGTTCAATGTTTTCTCCATATTTTGCTATTTCGAAATCTGTTTTAGGCACGGGAATAGCCGCGCTTACTGGTCCAAAATATGCTTTATCGCCATTAAGATCCACTTGTTCCAATTGATAATAGTTAGTGCCTGGCATCGGCTTTTCATCAACAAAGCTATAGTTAGATGCACCTTTAGCACTTACTTGGTCTATTTTTTGGAAATTACTAGCCGTTGATGAACGCAAGATATTGTAATGAGAAGCATTAATTTCGCTAGCCGTAGCCCAGTTTAAACGAATGGTCCCATTTTTTTCATTGGCATTAAATGCCGTTAGGGTTACTGGCAATACATTAGTTCCTGGTGCCATGGTTACGCCGCGAAAAGTAGTGTTGGCTGGTGCCGTAGCCAGTTCTGTTAAACTTCCCGATATTGAGGCTACGCTGCCTTCTGTGGCTACCGTGAAATTATCACTATAGGTGTACAACTTGGAATCGTTTCCTCCTACCGTGCCATAACTGGTCAAATATAGTTTTACGCCTGTTGTGCTCGTATAAAGTGCTGTAATACTTCTCGTGTTGGCAGGAACGGCAATGCTTCCGAAAGATACCCAATCAGTACCTGCTGCGTTAGACCTATATTTTTTTAACATAGGTGCGCCATCTGCATCGTCAATTACATAAACAAGGGTTCTATTATTAGCTGTTTTGATAGCTGCTATTTGATGCGCTTTTGCCAATGGAGCAGCTCCAGGAATATTGGGCGCTGTAGCAAAAGTTACCGAAGTGGTTGGCAATGGTGAATTGGGAATACTGGTTAATGCGTTTGGTGCAAATAACTTAAGGCCATTGTTGGAAGCTGAAAAATAGGTATCGGCAATGGTCAATACACGAGGGGCGTCCAAACCCGAGGAAACCCTTGTAGAAGCCACCGTAGTTCCTAATGTTTTATACCTTACCCCATTTTGAAATCCATTGAAATAAACCGAAGTTCCTTCTACCACCGCTGAACGAGGAGTTCCAATCGCATCAACCACTAAGGTATTTGCGGTCCAAGTACCTGCGGCGTTTAATGTGCCAATTACAAATTCTCCCGTTTGTGCTGGGTTATAACCAATGATCGACATGGTAGTACCATCTTTGGAAAGTACAGGATAACCTTCGTTTTCAAACACATTAGAGGCTGTTAATCCCAAACCTTCAAAGCCATAATTGCCACCTACAACAGTTCTGGGAATAGTATAGGTTCTTACAAAAGCTCCTGATGGTGTGTATTCATCTACAAAAACGGCCACACGACTGCCGCCTGTCATTGCAGTTCCGTCGCCATAACGGTAAATGGCTAAATTGCCAGTTGCAAATTGAGCCCAGGCACTTAAGGTACCAAAGGCTGTAAAAATAATAGTAAGTAATTTTCTTTTCATACGCTATTCGTTGGTTTTTAATTAGTGGTTAGGTACTAGTGGTTAGTTGATTTAATTTGATAATGGATTAATTCGGTGATTTGATAATGCGTTGGTTAGTGCTGTTTGTTAATTATCTCATTGGCTAATTAGGAACTAGGTATTAGTAGTTGATTTAATTGGTTAATTCGATGATTTGATAATGGTTGCGTATTTACGGGGTAGTTGCTAATTATCTCCTTAGCTAATTATCTTATCATCTCATTAAACCTCATTTAGTTTTTGTTTTTAAAGTCCAGCCTAGGCCCATCTCAAAGTCGCCACCAGTGAAGGAACGGATGGCCGATGGTCCAATGCTGTAAATTCCGCTGATGTTAAATTGATCGTACTTGAAACCCAAGCCTACGGTAGCGTTTTTAGTGCTATGATACAAACCAAAGAGATTGATCTTCTGTTGGTAGGAAAAACCTAATCCTCCTTCTACAATATTATCCATGCCTTTAATGCCTCGATAAACCAATTTAGGTTCTACGGTCAAATCTTTACCTGCTGGAATTTTATAGGAAGCGGCTGTAAAAAAGGTAGCGTAGTTAATGCCAGCCACAAAGTTAGGATCGGTATTTAGTTGATTATGCAAATTAAGCCAAGTAGCTTGCACGTTTAGTTTTTCATCGGTGAAGGCAACTCCAAAATCACCATCCAACCTGTAGCCTCTGTCGTTGAAACGGTTCACTACTGGATCATAATTTTCGGCAGTGATATCGGCTCTATTGATTGATTCTCTGGCCACACCAACGGACAAACCAAAGTGTAACTTTCCGGCGTCGCTTACAGGTAAATGGTAAGCATAGGTTCCCATGATACGGGTGTAGCTGATCAAGCCACTTTTGGAAAGATCAATATTTAAACCTACCGCAGCTCGATCTGTATAGGCAAACTCGCCCGTAAACATTTGATAGATTGGTGCATTGGGCACTTCATTAAACTGCTTGCGGAACAACAAATTGAGGTTTACTTTTTCTGTAGCTCCCGCCATGGCTGGGTTACCCAAATACTGGTTGTTAAAGTACATGTTCCCCATAGGGCTTAACTGAGCTAAAGCTGTATTGATATTGATAAGCCCGAAGAGTACAAACAGGTATTTGATATTTATATTTACTTTCATTCGAGTAATTTTAATTTTCGCTAAACCTTCCTTTTCTAATCATTGGATTTAGCTTTTTTCTTTTTGACTTTTACCTTTTAACTTATTGGGATTAATTGTTCATCATGGTTAGTGCCCCCTTCTTTTTAGGTAAGCCCGCACCAAAATCAATGATGTAGTAATAGGTATCTTCTTTTAGGGATGAACCTGCCACTCTACCATCCCAATCATTTTGGTACCCCTTTTTGCTAAAGATTACTCGCCCTGTTTTATCAAATACCTTCACCACGCTTTCTGGATACATGTCGATGTTTTTGATGACCCAAAAATCATTTACCCCGTCGCCATTTGGCGAAACCAGATTAGCAGCGGTAACAATGTTGTAGTTATCATTCACATTTAAGGTAAATTCAGCCACGCTAGCACAAGCACCTTCATTTTGCACGGTCACTTTGTAAATAGTATTTGCTTGAGGCCTTACGGTAATGCTTGCCGTATTGGTTACGCCAATGATGCTACCATTGCTTTCCCATTGATAGGTACTGCCACCTGTTGCGGTAAGCCTTACGGTGGTACCTTTATCTACATTAGCCCCTTTATCTGAGCTGATGGCTGCTGTTGGATATTCATAAATCTTCAACTTAAAAGTCTCGGCATAGGTATCAACCCCGCCATTAGCTGTACCACCATTATCTTTCAATGTCACCGTAATTTGAGGCTCTCCTGTAGCGTTCGCATTTAAACGATAGCGAATTTCTGCATTTCCGCCAGTTAACAAGTTAATTTGTAAGCTTTGAAAAAGTGCTGCTTGGTTGGAACTTATAGCTGCCGTTAAGGTTTGGGCCGTCTCTGGACCAGGAGTTATTCCCGTTAACGAAATCACATGTTCATCAGTACCCACACAAATAAACTTATCGCCAATAGCAGCCATGGTTGGTGCTTCGTTTACATCATTAATGGTAATGGTGAAAGTTTCTTCATAAATAAAATTTGAAGCTGAAGTTGCCCTTACCCTTACTTGATAAGTTGATTGTGCCTCATAATCTAGCTTGACACTGTTTTGCAACTTATCTCCCGCAATCATGAATTTAGCATTATCAGCATCTCCGTTTCCAGCTACCAAGGTGTAAACCACATTTGCAGTGTTGGCTGGCAGTACGGAAAGAGTTCCCACCAATGTTCCAGGGTTTTGATTTTCATAAACCGTAACACTGCTAAAATTAAGGTCAGTAATCATTCCTGCACCAAGTTCAGCTTTTGCAGGATTGGTGTAAATGGTGCGGGTACTTCCTTCAATGCCTCGTATTCGGTAATAATAGGTTGAACCAGCAGTAATGGTATTATCTATATATTGAATAGCATTTGCAGTGGTAGTAGTTAACAAACTAAAATTGGTTCCATCGGTTGAGCGCTCAATTTCATAACCACTTTCGGTTGTTGAATTGTCTATCCATTTTAACCTTACTTCTGTTAAGGAAATCACATTTGCCTCCAATGCCGATGGCGCTTTACGATAGCCAGGCGCTAAAGTTACGCCCCTAAAAGAAGTATTGGCTGGAGCAGTAGCAATAAGCGTTGGGTTTCCCGTTAATTGCTTGGTATCGTCGTTGTCATCGTTAAAGTCATCATTTAGCAAATACAATTGCGAGTTTTGCGTACCCGGTGTTCCCAATGTGGTGAAATAAAGCTTCACTCCTTTGGCATCGAATTTTGCCGCCAAGTTTTTGGTATAAGCGGGTACATTTACACTGCCTAAGGATAACCAATCGGTACCGCCTGCATTGGTACGGTATTTTCTGATCACCGGTGCTGTGCTTGTGGCATTTCCATCATCAATTAGGTAAACAATGGTACGTCCGTAAGCTTTTATAGCAATAGCTTGATGTACATTGAATGGTCTAGCGGTAGAAGGGAAATTAGGTGTAGTAGCAAAATTGACCGAAGTGGTAGGTAAGGGAAAAGCATTTGCCAACACCGCTTGCGAACTTCCTCCAATAGGTGCAAATAAGCGCAGTCCATCGCTAGTTCCAAAAATGGTTTCACCGATAGACAATACACGAGGGGCCGCTTGTCCTGCCGAAACCCTCACTCCTGCATTGGTAGTGCCTAAGGTTTTATACCATACCCCATTTTGATAACCATTATAGTAAACGGCCGTGCCTTCGGCTACTGCCGAACGTGGTGCGCCGATATCATCAACAATAAGGGTATTGGCATTAATGGCCCCTGCACCGTTAATGGTGGCAATTACAAAATTATTGGCTATGCTAGGGTGCCGACCAATAATGGATAGGATTTCGCCATCACGAGATAAGGCTGGAAAACCTTCCGTTTCATAAGCTCCGCCAGCGGTTAGGCCCAAACCCTCCAAGCCATAATTGCTTCCATTAGCCGTTCTTGAAACCACAATGGTACGCACTTTCTCTCCTGTTGAAGGGTTATATTCATCAATAAATACTGGAACCCTACCACCGTTTACCAAGGGGCTGCCATCGCCAAAACGATAAACCACAATGTTATCGGAAGTAAATTGTGCAAAGGCTGTACTAATGGTAGCCAAAGCACCTATGATTAAGAGTATGGTTTTCTTCATATTGTTTTTACTTTACACCATCCAAAATGCCTTGATAAGCTGCTTTTCTTTTGTAATTATCATCAAAAGGCAGTGGCCAATCAGGTCGGTTATACTCTCCCCTGATCCAGGTATCTGCATCGCCTACATTCCAAGTGGTAATGCCAAACTGCTGGTTTTTAGGAATGGCATTGTAGGTGCGTACAATGTATTCGTATTTTGCTTTTTGCTGTTCGGCCAAACCTGCACTATAGGTCAAATCTTGGATGTTGTCGGGATTCATGGCAATATCCAATTCGGCAATGTGAACTTTTAAACCAGTAGCAGCAGCGGTATTGATCGCTGCGGCAAGGTTAGCGTTTGATTGCGTATAGCGGGTGTGCATTTGCATTCCAATACCGTGGATAGGCACTCCTTTTTGTTGCAAACCTGCAATAAGGTTAAGGATCGCGGTACGTTTGGTTGGCCCAAACTCGTGGCCATAATCGTTGTAGAACAACAAAGCATCTGGATCGGCCTGATGAGCATAGATAAAGCTCTTATCAATATACTCTGGACCTAATTTCTGCAACCAAATACAATCCCTTAGCGTTCCATTTTCTGCTACGGCCTCGTTCACTACATCCCATGAAGTTACTTTGCCTTTGTAGCGTGTTACTACGGTTTGGATGTGGTCTTTCAATAATTTATCCCAAGCCGCTGCATCGCCCTGATAGTTCAAAACCCAGTTTGGAGGGTTTTTATACCAAATCAGCGTATGGCCATGAACACGCTTGCCGTTTTGCTGTGCAAAATCAACCAAGTAATCTGCCTCTGTCCAGGTGTAAGTATTTTCCGAAGGATGTAATTGGGCAAACTTCATGGCATTTTCTGCCGTAAGGCTATTAAATTCCTTAATTACCACATCGCGGTAAGCTGCTTTTGAACGCAACAGACTGTTGTTTACTGCTGCACCAAATTTAAAAGGCAATGCCTTTTGCAGGGTTACGCTTTCATCAATGGGAATGGTTAATTCTGGAGATGGAAATACAGGGTCGTCCTGTCCTTTTAAGCAACCTCCGAAAATTAATCCGAGTGCCAATAATAATATGCTATGCATTTTCATCTTTTTTAGTGTTTAGTATTAAGACTTAGCTCATGGCTTCTCAAAACCTGATTTTTGTCTCTGTAACTGCTCTATTTATATTTTGCTTGGGTTTGATCGTAAAATTCTTTCAGCACCCAGAATGCTTTCTTTTTCTTTCCGGTTTCAGAAATCAAGCCTTTCCTATTCCAGAAATCCTGGAAGAAAGGATGTTGTCTGCGAGGGGAACGGAAATCGGTTAAAATCCAAGGCGTCATGCCACGTAAACCACTCATGGTGTTCATAAAAGGAATTTGATATTTGTACAATGATTCCTGGAACTCTTCGGTCCAACGGGTATCTTCATCACCATGGTATCCCGCTAAGGCATCTCCTCCTACTTCGGTAATGATTACGGGCTTGTTGTATTTGATTTGGAACTTATATTTTGGTAGTTCTTTTGGCAATTCCCAATACCAACCACCATATTGATTGAAGCTTACTAAATCTAATTTTTCTCCCAGTGGATCGTCCACAATGACATCGTAACCTTTGCGGTGTACTTCCAATGCTGCGCCTACCAAACGGGTGTTATCCAATTCACGTACTTTATCAGCCAGTTTGCTCATGAACTTGAAGCGAGGCTCGCTCAATGGTGTTTCGTTACCTATCGACCAAATAATTACCGCAGCTCTGTTTTTATCACGTTCAATTAAATCAGTTAATTGTTGTTGTGCGTTGTTGTAAGTACCCTGATTTTCCCAAGAAATGGTCCAATATACAGGTACCTCTGCCCAAACCAATAATCCCATTTCGTCGGCCAAACGATTCATTTCTTCGTTATGCGGATAGTGGGCCAACCTCACATAGTTACAGTTAAGTTCCTTTGCCCATTGCAACATCATGCGCATATCACCCTGTCCACGTAACCTACCTTGCACCAAGGGGTTTTCATCGTGCAGGGAAATTCCTCTTAAAAAGATTGATTTTCCATTTAGCAAGATGTCTTGTCCTCGGGTTTCGATGGTTCTGAAACCAATTTTCTCTTCAACTTTGTCGGTAGTAGAACTGATCAGCACTTGATAAAGCTTAGGATTTTCGGGACTCCACAGACTTAATTTCTTTACTGGGATACTTACTTTAGCCACACCATTGGCATCGGTTTTTACCGTAGTTTTTAATCCAGCTTCTGGAATGCTTACTTCCACCGATTGTCCTGCCGAAGCTTCGCTCAACTTTACAAAGCCTTCAATTTGCTTCGCATTTGAACGGCCCAGTTGAATTTTATAATCTTGGATGTAATTACCAGGTAATTCTGCCAAAAGCACATCACGAGTAATGCCTCCGTAGTTCCACCAATCCGTATTTACAGTTGGAATTTCGTCCTGCTTACGGGTGTTATCTACTTTTACTACCACAAAGTTTTCACCTTGCTTCAATTGATTACTTACCTCAAATTGAAATGGAGTAAAGCCACCTTTATGTGTTCCCAGTTTTTTACCATTTAAGTACACATGTGCTTCGTAGTTTACCGCACCAAAATAAAGGATGTATTTTTTTCCTGCTACTGGATCCGCTTGGAATTTATTCCTTAGCCAAATGGTTCCTTCATAAAACTCTAGTTTTTCTACCTGCGAGTTCCAATCGCCGGGTACCTTTAGGGTTGGCGATAAATCAAAATTATATTCGATCAACTCTGATTTATTGACCTGTTTCCGATCATCATAAAAACCGCCCTTTCCAGATTTTGATTGGTCAAATGGTTCATGTCTGTAATCATAGTAGCCCATTTCATATGGGTCTATGATGTAGTTCCATCTGCCATTTAAGCTCAAATGTTTACGGCCAAAAATATTTTGTACCAACTGGGCATTAGCCGATAAAAAAGTAACGGAAAGTAATAGGAGTAATAAGTATTTTGTTCGCTTAATCATAATTAAATTTTAATAGCCAGTATTTTGGATCAGTGCTGGTTGACGGTTAATGGTATTTTGTGAAAACGGATATAAATAGTTCTTTTCTTGGAAGTAGCGCTTTTCTACTTCAAAGCGGGCATAGGTGGTTACCCCTGCCCCATCAATGGTGATACGCATACCGGTAACGGGTTTGTTTAAGAAAGTTTCGCCAAGCTTCCATCTTCTTACATCATAAAAGCGGTGACCTTCAAAACAAAGTTCAACACGTCTTTCATTTTGGATACGCTCACGAATGGCTTCCTTAGTTGGAGCCACATAGCCGTTACCTGTTGGATTAGTGGTTTGCAAGGCAGGCATGGCTACACCAGTACGTGCCCTTACTAAATTCACTTGTTTCAATACTTCGGTCATGGCGGCTACTCCCTGTGCTTCGTTAAGGGCTTCGGCGTAATTCAACAAGATTTCGGCATAACGCATCACGACCCAAGGTCTACGGGCCAAGGTGTTGGACTGTTGGTTCCAAGTAGCAGACTCGCTTAAAAACTTACGCATGTAGTAACCCGTTTTAGTGGCATTGATATTACGATTCAAACCATCGGCTCCGCCTACATAGGTTTGTACTGCTTTGCTTTTAAACACCCTGCCATTATAGTTAACCGTTAAAGCCAATCGTGGATCTCTGTTCACGTAAGGATTATTTGCATTGTACAAAGTATTGCTAGGATCAGTCACCAGTTTACCGTTGGTGGTTTCAAAGGCATCAATCATTTCTTGCGTGGGATTGGTGCGGCCTGTAGCACCATCATAGCTAATTGGCGCTTGTTGCTGTTCAATATCGTTGCGGTTTTGTGCTCTGGTGGCAAACAACACTTCGTTGTTATAAGGATCAGCTCCAAAGTTGAACACATTGGTGTAATTGGTACGTAAGCTGTGCACATTCAGATCGATAATGGCCTTTGCCACATCAGCTGCTTGCTGCCAGGTAACACCGCTTTGCGTAGCAAACAATGGGCTTGCCGCATATAGCAACAACCTTGATTTTAAGCCCATGGCCGCTGTCTTAGTGGCACGACCGTAATCGCCCGTACGCCAAGGGTAAGGATTGGCAGTGGTAGCTGTTTCTCTCGTAAATAGTGGAAGCTTGGTTGCAATCGCTTTATCGCAGTCGGCAATAATTTGATCTAAACATTCTTTGTAAGTGTTTTTGGGCAAGTTCAAATTTTCATCTCTACTAAAAACTCTGGTGGCCAAAGTAATGGCACCATATCGTTTCATCAATTCAAAATGAAATAATGCTCTCAAAAAATAGGCTTGTCCTTCTAGTCTACTTTTGTCGTCTTGCACACTTAAGCCATCCGTTGGGATGATTTCACTTTTAGCTAAGTTTTCTAAAAATAGATTCACTTTTCTCAAGCCTTCGTAAAGGTTGCTGTATTCATCATCAACGGTACGTAATGGACCCCAAGTGCCATTATTAAAGATACTCAGGTTCGCATTTACTCCGGAATTTACGGCCTCATCGGTACCTGAGGCCAACATACCGCCTCCGCCATCAATGCTAAAGCCTTCGGGAATATTAAAATAAGCACTATTGAGCACTCCTCTGGCATAGGCATCATTGCCCCAAACTTGGTCGCCAGTAATAGCCCCATCGGTAATGCTTCCATCTTGCAAGTAGTCTTTTTTACAAGCAGAGAAACCCAAGGCCAGTACAGCAATCATCAAAGCTTTTGAAGATAGGCTTCTGTATTTTTTTAATGATAGGATATGTGTATAGTTCATGGCCATGTGGTTAAAATTTTAGGTTTAAACCTAGGGCAAAAGTTGCCAAGGCTGGGTAAGATGAATTGTAACCTGCATCAGGCATTTCAGGATCTATCGGGAATCCGTTAAGCTTATCGAAAGTGAGCAAGTTAAATCCCGTCACATAAAACCTACATTGCGAAATTTTCAGTTTTTTAAGTGCATTGGCAGATAGTGAATAGCCTAATTCCACATGTTTTAATCGGATAAAATCACCGCTACGCAACCAAAAATCAGAGTTTTGGGTGTTGTTTACGCGATCATTAATGGTTAAACGTGGATAAAGCGCTTCTTGGGCAGTAGCCTGTGTCCATCGGTATGCACTAAACTGATTGATATAGCCCGTATTTGAGGTCCCTGCGTTCACCAAAGTATTGATCTGGATGGTTCTGCCTGCTACGCCATGGAACAAGAAGTTAACATCGAAATTTTTGTACTTCACAGATCCTCCAAAACCAAAATATGAAGTTGGAATATCAGAATAATTGGTGCTTACAAAGTCTAAGTTGTCGATCACTCCATCACCGTTAATATCCTTGTAACGGATATCTCCAGGCTTCACGTTTCCTGAAAAACGTTGTACAGGTGCTGCCGCAATTTCTTCTTCTGATTGGAATAAGCCTTGCGAAATCAGGAATCTTCTTACAGTACCCGTACCATTTGCCACACCACCAATAGGGTAACCTACTTGTCGCTGATAGGTAGGAATGCCCGCTTCTTCATTTAGTTTTAAAATTTTGCTCTTGGCATAAGTGTAGTTTCCATGTACCCCAAATGTAAACTGGTTAATGGTTTTGTTGTAATTCAAATTGGCTTCAACTCCTTTGTATTGAGCTTCGCCAGCATTAATGTTGACCAATGGCTGTCCGATAATAGATGGGGCCAAATCAGCAGTCAACAGATTTTTGCGATGCTCCTTAAATAGATCTACACTTAAGCTTAGCGATTGCTTTAGGAACTGTGCATCAAAACCTACGCTTGATTTGATGGCTTTTTCCCAAGTAAGGTTCGGGTTAGCCAAATCTAGCTGATCCGTGTTGGCCACGGCACTATAGCCTGTACCAAAAAAGTATTGGGAACCACCCCTGGTAAAGTAATCGTTAAAGGCAAAACGTCGTGATGCGCCAATGGCCTCATTGCCCACGATACCATATGAACCACGTAGTTTAAAATAATCAATGACTTTATTGCCTTTCAGGAAATTTTCTTCCGAAACAATCCAACCTGCGGCAATGGCTGGGAACCAACCAAAACGTTTGCCAGGCATAAAGTTCTGTGAACCCGAATAAGTAGCTATGGCGTCTGCAAAATAGCGTTGTTTATAGCCATAGGATAAGCGGTTAGAAATTCCCTCTTTTTTATCATCCAAACGGGTAGCTGAAGCCGAAACGGCTCTTTGAAAACGAGTAGAGAACTTAAAGCTGTGATTACCAAAACTGTTATCGTAATCAAAACCGCCCCAAAATTCGTTATTACGCAAATTGGCACTAAAGGCACTTGCAGCATAGTTCAATGGTGTTTCTGTACCATATCCTTGATAGCTATTGCCCCCTTGCCATTCGTAAACAATATGGTTTTGGGTAAAGCCATAGGTGTATAAACCTGTCATGTCGTAGGTATAAGCCACATTAAATGATAGGCCTGGCAATACGGCATCTAATTTTTGACGTGCCGTCATAGTGGCCAATAAAGTACGGTAAACATCCGTAATGTTCCCCCTTGCCTGCAGCATGCCCAATGGATTGGTACGGAATAAAGAGCTACCGCCATAAGAACCATTTGGATTAAGCAGTGGAAAGGCATTGGCCGGGGTATTAAAAATAGCCGTCAAAAATGCCGAATTGCCATCGCGCGGATAACGCAAATTAGATACACGTCCGCCGACATCTAAAGTGACATCCAGGTTTTTGTTGAGATGTAAATCTAAATTCGTACGGAAATTATATCTCCTGAAATTAGTGTTCGAATTAAAATTAGGAGTTTCTCCACCTTTGTACAATCCGTCTTGATCATAAAAACTTACTGAAGTAAAATACCTTGCAAAGGCATTACCACCACTTACAGTAGCCACGTAACGTTGCACGGGCGATGCTTTTTTAAGGAACTCTGATGGATAATCTACATCTGGATACAAATATTTGTCTGACTTGGTATAATAACCAATTAGGCTTTGCTGATTATATTGAGGCGCTTGTCCATCATTTTGGCGAGCCTCGTTGTATAAATAGGCATAGGCATAAGCATTTAACGGATTGATGAGGTAAGTTGGTGTTTGTACACCGCCCTGCGCATCAAAAGTTACCTTGGTTGCACTTGCACTACCTCTTTTGGTAGTTACGTAAATAACACCGTTTGCACCATACATACCATACCAAGAAAGAGAGGCAGCATCTTTCAATACACTAATGCTCTCCACCTCATTCAAATCCATGTCTACAAAGTCACGTGCTACCCCATCTACCAATACCAAAGGCGATTGCCCACTGTTGTAAGACGACCTGCCTCTGATGAGGAAACTAGCGTCATCGGTACCTGGGCGATTACCTGTTTGCTGAATGTGCAAACCTGATAAGCGACCTGTTAATACGTTGTTTAGTGTAGAAAGCGGTATTTGCGGCAACTCCTGATTGTTCACCGTAGTAATGGTTGCCGTTACTTCACGTTTTTTTCTTACTCCAAAAGGGATGTATACATTGTCGTCATCACCTGCTTCTATCTGAGATTTTTGAAGTTTAATGGGTTTGGTTTCTGAAACTTCATAAGCAGGTATGAAAGCCGTGTTGTAACCGTTCATTTTAAAAACTATACGGTCGTTAGAACTGGCTTCTATCGAAAATTTACCTTCGGCATCACTGCTTACCCCACTTGTTTTTTCCTGCACAATAATGGCCACTCCGGCAATGGGCGCACCAGTTTGGTCTACTACCTTACCTTTTACAGCAATCTGCTCAGTTTGGCCCCAAGCGTATGGCATGGATGCAATGCTTAACAGGGAAAGTAAAAGATATTTGGTTAAAAACTTTATCATATTTTCTGTCGTAAACGGATTATATATTTCAATTCTCTGCATTACCATCCCTGATTTTGCTTTAAAATTCCATTGCTTTTAAATACTTCTCTTCTTGGAATTGGGTATAAATACATGTGGTCATCAAATTTCTTTTGGTAAATGGTAGGTAGTGTAATCACATTGTAGGTAAAACTTCCATTGGTGTTACGCACGATATCTATTCCTTTTACAGGTTGGTTCAATACTTCTTTTGCTTTTTTCCAACGGATCAAGTCATACCACCTGAAATCTTCAAAGGCCAGTTCTACCGCTCTTTCCCTCACAATGGCATCTCTTAATTGTGCTTGGGTTAACGTGAGGGCTAAATTTGGCATGCCTACCCTACTGCGTACTTCGTTCACATATTTTCGTGCTTCTGCCTTATTGGCGGCATTGTCGCCACTTTCGTTAATGGCTTCAGCATAATTAAGCAACACCTCTGCATACCTAAAGAACACAAAATTGAACAGTGCTCTTTGAGTGGCATTTCTTACGTACACCTCAGGCCACATTTTACGGCAGTAATAACGAGTAGCCGAGTAAATGATATTGTTAGGTCGAAAATCGGCACCGTAAGTGTAAGTATTACTAGTAGCATTGTATTGCGACCACATGCCCATGTTACGGCCTTGCCATGATACATTGTTGTATAAAATATTTGCATAAAAACGTGGATCTCGATTTTCGTAAGGTTTTTGTGCATCATATCCTGAGCCCGAGGTGGTAATTGGGGCACTGCTCACAATCGCACCGGTACCATCTGTTTTAACCGCCTCATACATATCTACGTGGTTTTGCGTAGGATTCATAGACCCTTGGGCACCACCTGATCCAGGCGACATCACAAAGTCCAACAAGAAACCATCTATTACACGTGGTGGACGTATTTTGATCATGATGTATTCTGGTGAGGTAGACATATTCATAATGTCGTTGTAAGTAGCTTGCAAGGAATACTTATTCATGTCAATTACCGCTTTAGCTGCCGCAGCGGCATTAGCCCATTTAGTTAAATCGTTGGTTGGATTGTTTAATGGGCTAGCCGCATATAACAATACTCTCGCCCTTAAAGCCATGGCCGCACCTCTGGTAGCTCTGCCATAATTAGAAGCATTGTAATCATCTG
>Ga0206117_100132_pt1 | contig 122638 bp, 114 predicted proteins | sample 3A5Ametagenome_FD_177997 | JGI IMG/M metagenome (GOLD analysis project Ga0206117, IMG submission 177997) | Enriched microbial communities from leaf-cutter ant dump, University of Wisconsin, Madison, United States - 3A5A | ecosystem: Environmental > Terrestrial > Nest > Insects nest > Nest dump...
ATAACAAAATCAGCGGTAGCCTGATCCGTTTCTAAAATATTCGATTTAATAGTGACCTCTTCAAAATAGTTTGATTTTGTGATGGCTTCTAAATTCTCAAACTGTTCGGTTATTTTAAATTCCATATATTTTTTATAGTAGTGTTCTTAAATCCATTCTGCGGGAATAATAATTGCTTCGGGGCAATTAAAATTGTTGATGACATCGAGAAATTTTTGAGTTACGCCAATTTCTCCGTGGTCTGTAAAGTCAAAGATATCGGCACCTTCATACGTATCCGAAAAAACCTGTAGCGGAATCGGATTTTCAGTTGTTTTCCGTATAATCAATTTCGATTTTTCCTCATTGTATTGATTGAGTGTCAGGTTACATCCTTCGCAAATTCCGGTATAATCGCAAGCAATAGGAATATTTTTAATAGCAGGAGCTAAAATGGCTAAATAAACAAAATCGGGTATTGTTTTAACATCAATGTCGGCATATTTATAGGGCACTTTTTTCACTTTTAGGGGTGCAAATCCTTTAATTCCTGCCAACATCAACGCTTCATACAACTTATGGGAAACCATTAGTATACCGGAAGCGCTTGCCCAATCTTCTCCGTTATATCGGTCGACCTCCAATTCTACTTTCGAATATTCGATTTCTTCTTTTAATACTCTGTTGCATTTTTCGCATTTGGGTTGTTGTACTTTACTACTCTTTTTGCTCAGGCTTCCCATCCAGCTTCTGCAATTGAGGGTGTATATTTTGGGATTGTTATGGTCCATTTTTTTGACTTGTTATTTTGTTTATATAAGTATTAGCGTAATTTTTTACTTTGTGATTTCATTCTCCAAACTCTCGACTATTTTATCATCAATTGGCATTCTTTTCAGATTTAGCATGCCACATTTTATAAATTCCAGAATTTTTAATCCGTTTGTTTTTCCTTTAATGATGGATGTTTTTAGCTTTCCACCGACTTTAAAGAACATTTTTTGTGACGTGCCAATAAAAGATTTTCGATCTTCATCTTCCAAAAAGAGAGCAATTTCATTTTCTTTTGGTTGATAAAGCCTGGCATCATCCATTATAGATGCACCATTCGATTGTGTTTGTATCCGAATCACAATAGCTTTTAAATCGCTATCCTTGGAATTGAAAATAGCACTTTTAAAATTCTTTTTCATTACGGTTAAGTTCTCATAGCCACCGCCGGAACTGTATTCGTCATAATATTCTTTTGGGTTGTCTACTTTATGGATATTCTCGCAGTTTAGTTGGTGGCTTTGTGCTTGGCAAATGGTAACAACAAAAAGGGCAATTAGGGGTATCTTTTTTTTCATAAAATTGTTTTGCGTGTCGCTATTGTTCTGAGGCCTGTAGCGGGTGTTATTTGTTTGTCGGGCAGCCGTTTTATTGATACAGCCATAAACCCGGCCTTTTCGACAAGGTCTCCGGTATTGTTAAAAGCGGATTGCCTTTCAGGTGCAGTTGATCGATCCGGTAGCTACCCTGACCTAAGGTTCCCAGTGATTCCAGTTCGTTGTTATTAAGATAGATATCTTCAAAGACTACCTTATGCAACGTATTGGGCAGGGTTTTTAAGCGGTTATTACTAATATTAAGATAAACGACCATTTCTTTTAGGTTTCCTAAGGATTCCGGTAAATGCGTTAGTTGATTGTGATGCAAGTTTAGTACCTGAATCTGAGTCATGTTTCCGAATAGTTCCGGAAGCTGGATCAGTTGGTTATTTGCCGCATTGAAACTATGTACTCTCGTCAGGGAGCAGATGCTATCGGGAAATGTTTTTAGTTGGTTGCTTTCCAGATCGATATTGGTAAGCCTGGTTAACTTTCCAATTGCGTCCGGCAGACTTGTGAGCTGGTTGTTTTTGAGGTCGATATAGGTAAGACTGCTCAGATTTCCGATCGCGTCCGGCAAGCTTGCTAATTGGTTGCCTGTTAGGGTTAGTAAGTCCAATTGTGTCAGTTCACCAATGGCATCCGGCAGACTTGTCAGATGATTGTTATCCAGATAAAGTTGTCTCAGGTTTTTAAATTGTCCGATGGTTTCCGGCAGTTCCTTTAGGTTTTGACTGCTTAGGTCGAGCAAGGTATGTTTTAACGGGCTTTTTAGCGCTTTTTCAAGCGTCAATGGTTTCTTTTTAAAGAGTTGTCCGATCGTACTAAAAATACTTTTTTTAGGAGCTTTTTTTAAAAGATCTCCAAGGGTCATATCGTCGTGCTTTGCCATTTTTAAATGTTTTGTTTCAAAGTATTCCAGATTCGTGATAGGGTTGGGGAAGATAGTCAAAAAAGTGTTTGATCAATTCGCATAATTGTGAAATTTATTAAAAGATAACTGACAGCGTGGGTTTTGATACGTTCTTAAGACTATAAAAAGCCCAGATATATAATTTGTCAGGGCTTTTGTAAAGTTGTGGAAAGGTAGTGCAGTTGAACACCTGATGCCGTTTTTGTGGTATTTTAATAAGTCTGTGTATATGGTTTTATTCCAGTTTATCAGAGTTGTTTATAGAATTTTATGATTTTATGACAGTTATGGAAATAGCGCTTGTATGTGTTTACTTGGGTGAAACGGTTTCGATTTGATATTTGGACAAGGCTCAATATATAGTAATTTATGTTAAAATCTAAACTAATGCAAAGCTCGAAAACCGTTACCAGCAATTTTAGAAAACACAATAGAAAATTGCGAATTGCGCAAAGTGAATGCTGCAGATGAAATGAATTTTTACATAATTATAATATTTATGCACACAAAGATAATTTGTAACTACCGTGTAAGCGATTTAAAATAATACCTTTGCCCGGTTAATCCAAAATCAATAAAAATTCTCGGAATGAAAAAAAATTTACTAATTTATGTTCTTTTTTTTAGTGTATTTAGTAATGCTCAGATTAATTTTCTAAATCATAATATAATTGACAATAGTTATTGTATTGGTAGTGTTAACAATGTGATTCCATTCGATATAGATAATGATGGGGATCTCGATATGATATCGTCATCTGACACTAATTATATCGTTTGGCAGGAAAATCTGGATGGTCAAGGTAATTATGGAAATATACACATCATTTCAGATCAGTTAAGAGGAATAACTTCAATTTCATTAGCTGATATTGATAATGATTCCGACATGGATATTGTTTCAAGCTCCAGCAATGTTGTCTCAGGTTCAGGTACGTATGGAGTCATTGCTTGGCATGAAAATTTAGGACAGGGCAATTTCACTACACATGTCTTGATAGAGAATATTACAGGAGGCTATTATGCAAAAGCAGCCGATATAGATGGAGATGGCGATCTGGACATTGTGGCCAATACAAATGCAGGAAATCTGGCTTGGTTTAAAAATACAAACGGCTTGGGGAATTTTTCAACTCCTTATTCCATAGCATCCACGGGTTTGGGCTTAGTCACTTCATTTGATATTGCTGATGCCGATGGCGATGGCGATAATGATGTTGTGGTTACTTCGTCGTTAACAGACCAATATATGAAAGCAGGGCTCTTTATCAACACTAATGGGCAAGGTAGTTTTGGTCCGTTCCAACTATTGAGAAACGAAATACCAGAAATGAATTATTCGATCCGGACCAAAGTTTTATTTCAGGATTTGGATGCTGATGGTGATAACGACATTCTGTTTGCTGCAAATAACAGAATGATAATGTTAAAAAACTCAGGAACAGGTAATTATAGTGATGCTAGTGTCATACATTCAAGCTATACCGGTGACCGGATTATAGATTTTCATTTAAAAGATATGGATGACGATGGCGATCTGGATATTGTAGCGGCCAAATCGATGTGGCAGAGTCCCGATAGAATACTTTGGTTAGAGAATGACAGTTCCCATCTGTATACCACAAGTCGCATCATACAAGATTTTACTAATGATAGTTTAAAGGCTTTTAAAATTGCAGACCTTGACGGTGACAATCAAAAAGATATCGTTACAGGAAATTATTATGACAATTATTTGGTTTGGTATAAAAATTACACCACTATAAAAGTTTTAGGTAAAAATTGTGATAATCCAAGTAATGTTCAGGCAGCCGATTTGGATAATGACGGGGATTTAGATTTCATTACAACTATTCGCTATGGTAAAAAATTAGTTTGGTATAAAAATACAGATGGAGCGGGAAGTACCGGTTTACAAAAAGTAATCACATTTTCAGACGCTTGTCTTAAATATAAGCTTGGTGATATAGATGGTGATGGTGCTATTGATATTGCAATTTATGGAAAATGGTTTAAAAATGATGGTTCCGGAAATTTTACACCAAATGCGTACATAGAGGGCTACTCGAGCGATGAGGGAGAAGTATTTATAGAAGATGTTGACAATGACGGCCATAATGATCTTATAACTGTTGATAATTTAAGCAATGGCGTTGGGCTGATTAGGTGGTATAAAAATTTAGACGGGTTGGGAAATTTTGGACCAAGACAAACCATTCAGTTGATTAACAACTTTAATATCTATAAAATTGTTTTTACAGACATAGACGCTGACGGTGATAAAGACATCATTTTTTGCGGTACAAAAATAGGTATTATCAAAAATTTAGATGGTGCAGGTACTTTTAGCACTTCTTTTGAAACGGTATATAATGGCTCGGCTAATACTCTATTTTGTGTAGATATGGACGGTGATGGCGATAAAGATATCCTTGTTTATGGAATTTATCTTAGCTCAAGTAACTATATAGGCTGGTTTAAAAACACCAACGGACAAGGAACTTTTAATAGCAATCCGCAAGTGTTAAACTATTCAAGTTTATCAGGCGTATTTCCGGCAGACATGGACAATGATGGTGATTTGGATATAGTAACCAGTCAACAATATGGTGAGAATACATTATGGTTAGAAAATCTGAATGGTCTTGGCGTTTTTGGTCAACCAATAACTTTAGTTGTTAATGCAGAAAGAAATAATACCTATAATGCTGTTGATGTTGATAATGATGGAAAAATCGATATTTTGTATTCAACATATTATTCAGGAAACAATGTCGTTTCCTGGTTTAAAAATACCGGACTTTCACTCAATAAAATTATAGGTACCGTAAAATTGGATTTAAACCATAACGGATGTGATGATGCAGATAATCCAATGTCAAATGTAAAAGTAGTTGCACAAACCAACAATAACAATACTTATTCCACTTTTACGAGTAATAATGGATACTATCAAATCTATGTGGAAGAACCCGGAAACTACACTACTTCGGTTGCCACTACGTTACCGGGCTATTTTACTGTTTCTCCAAATTCACAGAACACCAATTTTGTTGGAATCAATAATGTGCAAACAGTAAACTTTTGTGTAACAGACAACCAAACTGTTAATGATTTAGAGGTGACTATATATCCAGATGCTGAAGCAAGACCCGGATTTTCGACTTCTTATATTATCGTTTACCACAATAAAGGAACTACTCAATTAAGTGGAAATGTAAAACTTCAGTTCGATGCTGCAAAATTGACTTTGACAACATCAAACCCATTGGTTAACAGTCAGACAACAAATGAACTGACTTATGATTTTACAAATATGAAGCCGTTTGAAACAAGAATGATTAGAGTCGTTTTTCAAACATTTGCGCCACCAGTAGTAAATTTAGATGACATCCTGAATTTTACCGCAACAATAAATCCATTAGCAGGAGATGCTACTCCGACAGACAATATCTTTCAACTTCATCAAAGAGTAATTGGTTCTTTTGACCCAAATGATATCAACGTTTTAGAAGGTGAAAGCATATCAGTTGATGAAACAGACAACTATTTACATTATGTCATCAGATTTCAAAATACCGGTACAGCAAGTGCTATCAACGTTACGGTTACAAATACTTTAGATGAAAACCTGGATTGGGATTCATTACGGATTGATGGAATAAGCCATAATAATTACATTTCAATTCGCAACGGAAACCAAATATCATTTGTTTTTAAAGGCATTTATTTACCTTACAGTTTAGCCGATGAAGCAGGATCTCACGGTTTTATCTGTTATAAGATCAAACCAAAAAACAATGTTGTGGTTGGTGATCTTTTCCATAATGACGCTCAGATTTATTTCGACTACAATTCGGCAATACATACAAATACCGTAGTTACAGAAGTAGTCGACCAGCTTAGTAATCAAGACTTCGAGAATAATAAAGTAGCATTATATCCTAACCCGACAAATGGAAAAGTTTATATCTCTGCTAATTTTGACATAAAAAGTTTAGCTATTTATAATATGTATGGACAAAAAATAGGAGGCACTCAAAGCAATATTGAAATTGATCTATCAGACTATAATGTTGGGATGTACCTTATAAAAATTGAAGATACTGCCGGAAAAACAATAACTAAAAAGATTTTAAAAAAATAAATGTCTGACGTACTATAAAAGCCATAGTTTGATTGGAGTATGAAAATCAGTAAATCATTTTCTTGAGTCGAGATAATTAAACTGTTCCGCAAAGTCAGGAAAATTTAGAAAAAAATAATATCCTCGATAACTTCAATAGCGCGGATTTAGAATTCATCCCTACAAAGAAAAAAGTAGCTATACAGACGTAAAAAAGCCCGGATTTTAAAATCCGGGCTTTTTTATAGTTGGCTCTGGAGAGGATTTAATGTGTTGACTTACCTCTTTTTTGAGCTTTAGTAAGGTTTGGAATAAAAACAAAATAATCATAACCTTTTATAATTCGTTCTAGCTCCAAATCGTCTACTTTAAGCTTCTTTTTAGAGATTGCTTGTTTCAAGGGTCTTAAATCATAGACATACCAATTGTCATCTTTTACGACAGTTAAGAACGATTTATATTGCTCTAAATCAGCTAATTTTTCTTTTTCTCCCTTTCCGATGATCATAATGTGTAATGATTTCCGGTAATTGGCCTCTTCAATATTGTAAACCAGATTGCCAATATCGAATATTTCCTTTAAACTCTCTCCTTTAGGCGCGTGATTAGCACCATATTTGAAAAGATTCTTTTTATCCTTCCATTCCGGAAGTTTTTCAAGAACCAGGTGTTTTATATATTGAATTCTTAAAGCATGAATTCTATTTAGATACAGTTCTCTACTTAATTTTAATGCTTTAAGCTGCTCGTTTTCGTTGGCGGATAAATTCATAGCGCTTAATGCGTTCATTTTTGCCAGACAATCGTCAGAGAACAAATAGAAGGTGGTGTTATTTTTGGTATCATAAGCAGCGGAATTAGTGATCATCTGTTTATAGATTTCTTTTGCTTTGGCATTTTTAGATTGCTTACTCAATTCTGAAAACAGTAATCGGTCTGAAAATAAACTAATTTGCTCCGCTCCATATGGTTTGATATTCTGCTGCACTATGTTTTTGAATAAATCAAACTCTGCTTCCCCTTGTAAAAAAGATAAAGCTTCATTTGCTTCTTCCCGGAATTTGTCGAGTTCAGTAGCGGATAACGATTTAATTTTTGTTGTTATTGTGTTGATTGTATAGGGATCGACTTCCAGAATATAGTTGTCGAATTTGATCGCATTGACAATCGCGTTGGTGAAGTAGGGGACTTCATTGGTGAAATGCTGCTCACCCAATAACACGGAATTGCTTTTGCCGATTTCATCCAGTAGGGTAGTCCATCCTTTACCCTCGAAAGTGTTGTCATTGCTTTTTTTAAAGGTGGCGTAGTTTTTTTGAACTAAACTATCCATTAATGCAGTTTGGGCATAACTGAAATTGGCAATAAATAAGGCTAAAAGCAGTAGTTTGGTTGTCTTCATATATTTTTTTAATAGGTACAATATTACAATATAAGGGTATAATAAATAGAGTTTTTTAGCATTATTATTAATAATATACCATCAGATATGTTTTCACTTAAAGAATCTGTAATTTACGACCCAATCGGATTTCGAAACCGTATCTACCAAACTACAAATAAATTTAAAATCAGGGTTTTTGAGAAGTTGCGAAGAAAGAGGGATTCTCCCCGGACCTGTTACAGTCAGCAGTTTTCAAGACTGCCGCAATCGACCACTCTGCCATTTCTCCAATAGGCTACAACCGCTTATCGATTTTATGAAATTTTGGAATAGTACCGCAAATATGTAAATTGCGCCATCCTAAACGAGGTTCTATAGATCGTCCAATGAAAGATCTGCAAAAGCAGCGCATTTAAATTATAGGTAATTATGTTTTTTAAAAAGGAAGTTAAAATATCTAAAAACTTTGGAGAAGAATATATTGAAAATGTAATATCATTTCTAATACCTGAATTTACAATTACTTTTAAAAGCACAAATGTGATTGAAACGGATTTGATTTTTTATGATTATATAATTGATGGAAATAAGATTACTTTTCTTTCTGAAACAATGGTAGGTACATCTATTCTAGGCAAAAAGAAAATAATTGACAAAATCAAAAAGAAAATGAAGGAAGATAATACAGGATTTTTTGATCTCTAATGACAAATTTAGATTCAAAAAATAGTCAGCTTATTTTAGGGCTAGTCAAAAATAATAAAAAGGGTACAAGGTTTGCTTCAGATAGCGCGGATTGCATATCTGCGCGAAGGTTTTTAAACTAATATATGTTAAAAAACAAAACTACAACTTTTTAAGGTTGTAGCTTAGTGCTTCTTTATTGGCACGGATTGCAAATCCGCGCTATCGGGTTTTTCATTGTGTCTGCCAAATATATCATAAACGAAATATCCATTATAACTCGACCATTTGCTAATGCATTCATTTATGAAATCTTCAACTTCTTGATTTTTAGATTTCTGAAAGTGTAAATTTGGCATATTGAATTTCTTGGAATTGTGAGGATTATGTTCTTAGGTCACTATTAACGGTTTCGGGCTTTGCATTCGGGCGGGTTTCGGAGCATAAAACTTCATTTATGCACTGAATCCTCTTTTTATCACACGATTGTTATTCCTTTGCCCTTCTTTTTCTCTTATCCGTTTTGTTGTCATTTTGTGTCTATCTTGGTGAGTAGGAATCAATATTCCAATTTGTTTCTTTCTGCATCTTCATCCATTCGTTGTGCATCAAATAAATATCCTTGTTTCATATTTTTGAAAATCTCAGCAACATTTGGGAATTTATTTTTATAGTCATTTTCTAACTTTTCAAAGTATGCTGCTTTTTCTCTTTCAATGCTTCCTCCTTCAAATGCAGCTCTTGATGAAAAACTTCTTTTGTTGAATAAAGCAGAAGAATAATTTTGCTTAAGACTATCTGTATTTATTTCTTCAATTAATTTAAATATTTTTTCCTGTGGCCACAAAGGAATATTTTCGGGATATTGTGCTAATATTTTACCAATTTCGGCATCAGCAACTTCTAATCTACTTACGTTTTCTGCTAAAAATCTTGTTTTTATAATCCAATTTTTCAATTCCATTTCATCGATAGAATTGTCTTCTTTCATACCTGGAATTTTTTTCCAAGAATGAAGCAAATGATAAGCTTGTTTTGCTCTATTTTGAATAGCATCATCAGAAATACCCTCTCGTTCTTTCTCCAATAATGCTTTGTCTTTTGGAATGTAAATCCACTTTAAAATCTCAATAAAAAAATCAGGGTTGTTTGCCAATTCTTCTTCTAAAGTCTTGGGGTTTCTTCTTGTTCCGTATGAATCCAAAATCGGAAGATAAAGCCATTCCAAATGAATGAGGGTTGATTTCTCAATATCTGTACGCTTGTCAAGTTCTTCAAAAACTTGTTCAATTTTATACCCACTGAAACGTGGCGTTTCACTTGCTTCCTCAGTCGCTGCTTTTTTTAACATCTCTGACAGCAGGCTGCTCGAAATTACGTTTGTAAAACGTGAAGCAATATCTATTGCAGAAAAAAATCTTTTGTATTTCAAAAGCATTTTAATTCCAATTGTTTTTTCTTCATCTGTAATTTGATAAAAATGTGGATTGATGTTTTGCCAATATTCATTTTGTATTTCTTCATCTAATGAAGCTACAAAATTCCACAATTGTTGATTTTGATTTAGTGGAATTAGAACATTAGAAAGTGCTTTGTTGCTAAACTTCTTTTCTTGTAATTCTTTGAATAGTGATTTTATCCAATCAAAGTTTTCAATAATTGATTTACGATAGATAAAGTTGTGAGCAAAACCAATAAGATTTTTATCGTCATACAAACATTCACAAACTGTAATAACATCTTCTTTATTTGTGATTACGCCAGCTAAAGCACCGCCCAAAAGCCAAAACTCGTTAACTTTTTTTCGTAATTCTAAGGTTGCGTTTAAACCTAATTCTTGAAGAAAAACTGTTATTGCTGTTTTTCTTGCTTCATCAATACGCTTTTGTTGTTGATCGTATCGTTTTTCTGATTCATTGGGTTCGTATTTGAAACCTTCTGGAAACTCAGGCCAATGTTCATCGAAAAGCCAAATGTATTTGTGGACAATGTCTGTTGGTTGAAGTTTGTTATACAAATTTTCTAACCGTACTAACTCGGATTCGGGTAAAGCCCAATCGGTATCAGGATGCGACCTATGATGATTTAAAATTCTCCTAATTGTTTCCCAAGTTGAAAATTTTTCCTGTTTGACATTTGGGTAAACTTCATCAGCCCAATCCAAAACTCTTTTTCTATCTTTAGGAGAAAGATTGGTTGTTTCCTTTATGAGTTGAGAAAACTTTTCTTCATCATTATCAAAAAGATTTATAAGCATTTCTATTACTTCTGAATGTGTATTCCATATTTCTTGATAAGTGTAAGTGAGATTGGTATTCTTATCAAACATTCGCCAACGCATTTTATGTGTTGGCTGTGCTATACCGTGATGATCAGGAAGCATCCTAATTAAAAGAGACCAACCTGATTCTTTTTCTTTTTCAGTAATGTATTTTAGAATTTCCATTCTTTCATCATATGATGAGAGAGTTTGAAAATGCCATGGTTTGAAAATTTCTGAAATACTATTCAGTGGCCTATTTGATAAACTACCGCCTGGGTCAAGGCTTGAAAGTTTAAGTAGTGCGAAACTCACATCCTTTAAATATTCGGGCAACCAAGCCAAATTTTCAAGTGCCCACAACAAACCAGTGTGATTACTTGTTTTGTGCAAAAAACCATCTTCCTCTTTGAACATATCCATTATTTCGGGCTGTTCTTTTGCCAATGAATTTTTTACTGCTTTGAGAAAACTTTCAGGTGATGCCTCCGAAATGAGAGGTAATTCGTGATCAACGGAAATCCACATTTCACCACTTGCATTGTTGAGTAAATCAAAAATGATTTTATCAACCCAATTTTGGGGATTGTCGAGGTTGGGAATTTTTACTCCATTCAATCGTCCAACTAATATTAACGATTGTGTTAGGCCTTCTCTTGACCAATTCGAATATTTGTTTTTTTTGTTGAAATAAGCTGCGAAACTGTTTTTGCTCTCAGGTTCCACTATCGGATTTCCATTTTTGAAAGCTAATGTATAACACTCTTGAAGGTTTTGAAAGTCTTTATATGAAAGTTGAAATGAAAGAGCTGTCCACAAATCCAGAGGAGAGATTAACCTCCAAGTCTGACCTATTTGGAGAATGGGCGATTCTTCAAAGTTTTTCCATTTGTTTAGGATAACTAAATAGTCTGAATACTTTTGCTCAGAAAGCTTCTCAATTAGTTCAATATCTCCAACAAATGTTTCATTCCATCTTCCAATTATAAGAGCAGGAATTATCTCACGGATGTTTTCTTTCTCTATCCATTTTGCTTTGTAGTGTGGAAATCCAAGTAATTTTTTGAGTATCGTAATGTTTCTGCCTGATTCCCTAGAAAATTTCTCAGCATCTTCTTTTGATATACCACTCTTTATTAGGGCATTGATTTGATCGTCTCTATCAATTGTTGGGAGAGTAATTGTTTCTTGATTAAAGTCATCATCCGCACCGAGAGGAACTATTACGTGGTTTCCTTTTGATACAGCTAAGTAAAGAGGTTGCGCTTCATCAAATCTTGGAATGAGATTTAACGTAGAGGTTATATTGTTTCTTACTATTCCGCGAAAATTCCCTTCAGTATCAACAACTAATGCTTTTGAAAAAAAACGGTCAAACTCTTCAGTTGGAAATAATTTTGCTGAAGCAATTATAAATGCAATTGCTTCAATCTTTGTTGATGCTTTTATTCCTTTGATTGTTGGGGGGCCTTGTAACGCTGATAATAACAAATCTTTCTCATATTCTCTTCCTGCTACTATACATTCTGGTGAAAGAACCAATCCTCGTGGGCCAATTGACCATTCTTCCCAGAATTCGTCAGCCGTCATTATTCCATCAAATGGATATACTCCAACTCCATCTTGCGAAGCAAGCCAACGAGAAACAGAGAACGTATCGTCAAGCCATTGCTCTAAGTCTATTGAATCATATACTATAACATCTTTCCAATGATTTTCAGCTTTTTTCGCCGCAACCCATGCGTCTTTTTTTGTCCAAAGTCTTGGCGTAACAAATATGAAAACAGAATCACGCGGTGTAAATCCTATTGGATTTGCTTTTCTTTTATCATAATCATCATCGGCTTTTCCTTTACAATCGGAAGAAGTGCCAAATTCCCACAAAGAGATTCCTTGAGGTACGTAAGCTGTTTTAATTTCACAATTCACAACACCGTCCCAACCTCCAATATAGGATGCACTGCCCGAAGGAAGGTTTGCTTTTGTGCTTGCAGGTGTTGTCGCTCTTACCAATCTTGAAATTAGGTAAGGTAGAGTGGATTTTGAAAAGGTAGTGTCTGCCCAATTTTCAAGATTATTTCTCGTAACAAGTTTCATATTGTAATTGCGATTTCTTTCATTTCTGTTTATACTTAATGTCGGCCATGTCGTCTTTTAGGGTAAGGTATAAAACTGTTTTTTACAAAACTTTCCACTTGTCTGTTTCCTAAACAAGCACATAATCTTATTTCGTAAAACTTATTCTTTAATAATTGTAATTTTGTTAAACTCGCAATAAACTAATTTACAAATAACAAAGCAATACGTATTTTTACTTAATTTCATGTTAAAAAGACGTTAATATAAAGCATTCTTTGTAAATGCCTTGAAATATTTGTGCGTTGATACTTACAAATAAACAAGCACATTTACAGATATGCATATTTGTGTATTTCATATCCATTCTGTCACGGATTAAAAAAAGTAATAGTTATATGAACAATTATGAAACAAGCTTTTTTCATCTGTATCTACACTATAACACCTCTAAGTTTTTATTAATTGATCAAAAGGAATTACCTCTACCAATTGTAAGATCGGCCTCGTTTGAACTCAAAGCATAATTAACTGTAACATTCTAAGCCACACGAATACTTACTATAAGAAAAGTATCACAATGTTTATACGTGTTTATACTGCATTTTGGCACAAAATGTCTTAACTACGGGAAAACCGTAATTGGATTGATTTTGAGAAGGTAATATTTGCACACGCATTTTAATAACAAATATGAAAACTATTTTTAAAGTATGGATTTTTATAATCCTGGTGATGCTTACTGGCTGTGAGCTGAACGAGGAAGTCGTTCGCAACGAAAACTATGCGGCTAAAATCAAGATTAGAGAAGCGTCATTGAATCAATTGCTTGGTGAAAGCAAGTTTTTGATGGCCTATAATAAAGTTTATACGAACCGGGATAAATCCCGTACGGCAATGGAAGCTCAGTACAATTTCGGCATAGTACCACATGGCGCAAAGGTAATAGAAGATGGTACTAAAACTTCCTATACCTTTAAGATTACAAGAGAAATAAATAACCCCGATTATTTTGAAAACCTTGTCATCAACGTGGATAGTTTGGGACAGCCAAGTGCTTACATTTTAAAGTACACACCTAGTGAGCCAATACATTCTAGCTCACATCATTCCTTTATGTTTAAGGGAGATATTGATTTAATGCCGATAAATTATACTACATCATTATCAGGCAAAGATATTGTTTGCCATACAGCAACTATAATGATGTGTAATGAAGATAAAAGTGGTAATAAAGTTGGGCCAGAGCATATTCGGGGAGATGGATGTGGTAATTCAGCTTTTTTTTACGGAGTTACAACGACAACGTGCGATGCAGTAGCTGGAGGTGGAAGTTTTGGTGCCGGAGCAGGTCAATACACCGGAGGTAATAATACCGGAGGGCAAAGCGGTAATGGCGGTGGCGGTGATGAAGATCCAAGCGGAGGAAGCTCTAATCCTCCTAGTAATTGTCCACGTTGCCCAAATATCATAACGGTACCTGTTGAGGATTGGATTGAACCTCCTTTGCATTGTGACAAGTTGAATGAGTTATTGAAAAGCTTCAATTTTAAAGCGGCTATAACAAATTTAAGAAGCCCTCAGGTGTTGACAGGTAATCGAGAGCAAGGATATAACCTTATTTTAAACACGCAAGGAAAACTTTCTCTAGTTGAAGTACCAGCAGAAAACACTGGTGATAGTTATGTAAATTATTCTTCGACTTCTCCCTCGTTATTTGGTGGACTACATTCTCATAGAAATGTACATGCTCCTATGTTTTCACATGCTGATGTATTCATTTTATCGAAATTCTATGCACAACATAATTATAGCGCTAACCAAAGTACACCCGATCCAAAAATACCTGTACATATATTGGTGTCAAATCAAGCGACTTATGCCATAAGTGCAGATGATGTTGAAGCAATTCAACATTTAAACGCTATATACGCAAATAAGAAGTCTAGAAATAGGTTTATGGATCAAATTGATAGTGCCCAACAAGACCTGGCGGATAAAAATACTTTGCTTCCTGCGGGTTACGCTATTGACTACCAAAAATCATTTCTAACCTTTCTGAAAAATAATAATCTTAATATTTCTTTATACAAATTGGATGAAAATATGACAAAGTGGACTAAATTAGCTCTAAACGATAATCCGGACACTAAGACTAATAAACCAATTAATGAAAGTAACTGTAATTAATGTTGATATGAAAAATATTCTTAATCTTCTTGTGTTATTTATCGTGTTCTCATGTAAGGCACAAACTATAATTCCAATTGCAGGAGGTAATAATCCGTTAAAGTATAAAAGTGGAACTTACAATAAGGACGTAGATAACGACCTTGACAAGTTTGTTGGTATCTGGAAATTTCAACAGGGAAATACTTCCTTAGAAATCATTTTTAAAAAGATAGTCCATAGTTATTATTCAATAGGAGGTTATTATGAAGATCTTTTAATTGGTGAATATCGTTATGTGGCTAATGGAACTGAAATTGTAAATACTTTAGAAAGAATAAACCAGCAACTTGGTGAAAATGAAATTAATAATATCGAAGGAAATCTGATCATAAATAGAGGCTATTTTCCACAATGCTCGGAATGTTCCATAAATGAAAAAAGGGTAAAACTTCATATAGCTGATCCAATCAGAGACTATCTTGACAATGCTATCGTATTGCGATATAGTAATGAAAATGGGACAGCGAGGATAAAAGCAAAAATCTACAAAAATGGGGCATCTATATCAATTCCTTCTGGAGCAGTTGATGAAATGCGTGTTCCTTATGGAGAATATGTTTTAACAAAACAACCTTAGAATTTCTTAGGAAATTTACTACGTTCCTGTAAGCGGCAAGATGTCCGGTTGTTAAACCAACCGGTTTAAGCCTTTTACTCGGAACTCGTAGGCTTAGCTTACATTAAAGATTTATATCTGTTTACTTAAATTAAAAGTAGGCAGGTATTTTTTGTTAGCAGCATTTCTGTCAAGGTAGCGTTTTTTGATCTTATAGCTTTATATAAATCCCTATAGCGCGAATTTAGAACTCTGTCCCTAAGACTGGATAAAAAAAGCCCTGATTTTAAAATCAGGGCTTTTTAAAAGTGGCGGAGAAAGAGGGATTCGAACCCCCGGACCTGTTACAGTCAACAGTTTTCAAGACTGCCGCAATCGACCACTCTGCCATTTCTCCAATAAGTCGCAACCGCTTTAGGATTGCGGTTGCAAATATAGTGTGTTTTCCGGGTTTTACAAGTCTTTTGAGCTATAAAATCACTAAAAAATGTGATTGGTTTTGTAACTGGTTTATAGTGATTGACTTATAAAATCAGGATTTGACTAAAAACCTACGTATTCTGTGATTTCCAAACCGTATCCAATCATTCCCACGCGTTTGGTTTGCTCGGAATTCGATAATAAACGGATCTTACAGATATCCAAATCGTGTAGCATTTGGGCTCCAATTCCGAAATCTTTGGTGTCAATCTTAATCTGAGGCGCTTTGTTAACTCCTTGTGCCTGTAAATTTTTCAATTCAGACAAACGGTTTAGCATGTCAGCAGATTGGATCTCCTGGTTGATAAACAATATCGCACCGCGACCTTCTTCGTTGATACGACGGAACATATCATCCAGACGTTTGTCGGCATCATTCGTTAGCGTACCCAAAATATCGTTATTCACATGTGTAGAATTGATACGGGTTAAGATCGATTCGCCCGAACTCCAGCTTCCTTTGGTAAGTGCAATGTGTACCTGTTTGTTGGTGATTTGAAGATAGGCGCGAAGACGGAACGTTCCGAAACGGGTTTCAATCTCGAAATCTTCTTTTTTCTGAATCAAACTGTCGTGTTGCATTCTGTAGGCCACCAATGCCTCAATCGATACGATTTTAAGATCAAAACGTTTGGCTACTTCCATCAATTGCGGTAAACGGGCCATCGATCCGTCCTCGTTTAAGATTTCAACAAGGATTCCGGCTGGTTTTAAGCCTGCCAGACGCGCTAAATCGATCGCAGCTTCCGTATGACCGGTACGACGCAATACACCGCCTTGTTTGGCGCGTAATGGGAAAATATGCCCTGGTCGGCCAAGGTCTTCCGGTTTGGTATTGTCGTCTACTAGTGAAAGTATGGTTTTTGCTCTGTCGTGAACCGAAATACCGGTGGTACAACCATGACCTTTTAAGTCGACCGAAACGGTGAATTGGGTTTCATGAAGTACCGTATTGTTGGTTACCATCAGGTTTAAATCAAGTTCTTTACATCTGGCTTCGGTTAGAGGAGCACAAATCAGACCGCGGCCATGGGTAGCCATGAAGTTGATCATTTCTGGAGTCACTTTTTCAGCGGCTGCGATAAAATCCCCTTCATTTTCGCGATCTTCATCATCTACAACAATAATGATTTTGCCTTGTCGGATATCTTCAATAGCTTCTTCTATAGTGTTGAGTTGTATGTTAGTGTTAGTTGCCATTTTGATTGTTATTATTTTTAAATAGTTTTTCGGAAAGTTTTTGGAACGGTAAGGTGATCCAGTCAAAATTGATCATCACGCCAATGTCGTTGGTTGCCCGATAGGTTAGGAATACCGCCAGAGGTGTTAATACAATGGATGCCATCCAGGTTCCTAAAAAGGGAGGGATACCGTTTTCCTGTGCTACTTTTTTGCCGAATGTATTGATGAAGTGGTAAATAATAAAGATAAGTACCGCAAATACAATTGGTAATCCCAGTCCTCCTTTACGGATAATGGCTCCCAGTGGCGCCCCGATAAAGAACATTAGCAGACAAGAGAAAGCGACCACAAATTTTTCGTGGAGTACAATCCAGTGTACGTTGATGTTTTTTTGTTTTTCGAGTAAATCGGCACTATTGCTGTCGATAGAGTAGTTCAGACTTACGATGTTGTTTTTCGCTACTTCCAGAATTTTGTACTGCATTTCTGGATTCATCAGCGATAACAGGTCTTTTGTTTTGTTCGGATCCCCACCGGCAGTATTATGTTTGAGTTTTAATGCATAATCAGTTCCCTGGATAATGTTGTCGGCAAAGGAAAGTTTGTCCTTTTTAAGGTTGGTTTCGAGCGAGTCGATCGTAAAATTCAACTCATTCAAGGTAAGCATGGTGTTGGTATTGGTGATCTTTTCGTTTTCGTCTACCGGATTTAAAACGGTCAGATCAATATTCACCCGGTATTTTTTAAAGGCGGCCTTGGCAAACGGTTCTTTTTTGCGGTCTTCGTAATTTTTAGGCATTATGTCCTCATAATAATAACCGTCGAACAGATCCAGTTTTAGAATATTCGAATTTTCTTCATTGATCAGCAAACCTCTTTTGGCTTTAATAACCGATTTGTTACCGGTTCCGAGATTGGATTTCTCGTGCATGGTTACGCCTTGTAATTGTTCGCCTTTTTCACCGGATTTTTTGTCGACTTTAATCGAGATATTACCGATTTTATTAAAAAGACCTTCGGCTATAGCCATAGCAGGTTTGGTGTGGAAAATTTCTTTTCGGAGGTTTACAAAGTTGTATTCGGCTTTTGGAATGACATTATTCGCAAAAAAAAAGGATACAAAGCTCAGTAACACAATAAAGATGTTTAAACTCTGCATCGCCCGTTTCAGGGAAATACCGGACGATTTCATCGCGGCAAATTCATAATTTTCGGCAAAACTTCCAAAGGTCATGATCGAAGCCAGCAAAATAGAAAGCGGCAATACCAGCGGAATCATCTTTGGCGAATAGAAAAGTAGGAACTGGAATACGAGCCAGGCATCGAGATCTTTACCCGCTAATTCGGCAATAAAGAGCCATATTCCCTGTAAAATGAATATAAAAAAAAGGATTACAAATACCGTAGCAAATGTAATCAGGAAACTTTTAAGAATGTAACGGTCTAATATTTTCACCCGATAATTAATCTAATTTATTGATGTAGTAATTAGGATATTTACTCTCGGTAAAGGTAAAATGATTTTTCGAAATAGGCTGATTCGTTTTAAAAGAATTAACAGTCAACGTGGTTTTTGTACCGTCTTTCGCAATTTCGATTTTATTATAGATGTGTTTGGTCTGAGTATCAATCCCTAACAGTATCTCTTTGGTTTTGTCCTTGGAGCTAAGTGGCGTTAGTTTTACATACTGGATTTTACGTCCGCGGATGTTCTGCAGGATATCCCAGTTGTATTTGTAACCGGAATTAAAGAACGTTAGCATTTTGGATGGCGTAATGGAATTTTCGTCGTTTTCGTTGTATTTGGAAATCGTCACTTCTTCGTCCTCAGGGATGATGGTGTAGTTTTTCTTTCCGTCGAAGATACGGGTAACGCCCATAAAGTTCAAAACAAACTGGTTTCCTTTTAAAGTAAGGTTCCCTTTGCTATCCTGATTTTGGTTTTGTTTTTGATTTTGTAACGTAAAACGGAAATCGATTACGATGTTATCATAACTTTTTGCTTTGGCCGAAACGTCATCCAATAGGTCTTTTGCCTTTTTGGAATCCTGAGCCTGAAGCGTTAAGCCAAATAGGAATAGCGTTAAAAGTTGAAAAAAAGTACGCATTTTACAAGTCATTTTGTTCGTTAGCAAAGAATTGATCAAGAGCTACAAGATCAGGAATTAATACACTACGGGCTTTGCTGCCTTCAAACGGACCAACGATTCCGGCTGCTTCCAGCTGGTCGATTAGTCGTCCGGCGCGATTGTATCCCAATTTCAATTTTCTTTGTAACAAAGAAGCCGATCCCTGTTGTGCGGTGACAATAATCTCGGCGGCATCTCTGAATAAAGAATCTCTGTCGGAAATATCAATATCAAGACTTATGCCACTTTCTTCGCCAACGTACTCCGGAAGCAAATATGCATTCGGATAGGCTTTTTGAGATCCGATAAATTCGGTTATTTTTTCCACTTCAGGGGTGTCTACAAAAGCACACTGTACCCGGGTAAGGTCGTTACCTTGCGTATAGAGTAAATCCCCGCGTCCAATCAACTGGTCGGCACCCTGACTGTCCAGAATCGTTCTGGAGTCGATTTTGGAGGTCACACGAAACGCAATTCGAGCCGGGAAGTTGGCTTTGATGATACCGGTAATAACGTTTACCGAGGGACGTTGTGTTGCGATGATCAAATGAATTCCAATCGCACGCGCCAACTGTGCCAATCGGGCGATTGGGGTTTCCACTTCTTTACCAGCCGTCATGATCAGATCGGCAAACTCATCGACAACTAAAACAATATAGGGTAGGAAACGGTGACCGTTTTCCGGATTTAGTTTTCGAAGTTTGAATTTTTCGTTGTATTCTTTGATGTTCCGCACCATGGCGTCTTTTAGCAGACTATAACGGTTGTCCATTTCAATACAAAGTGAATTCAGCGTATTGATCACTTTTGTATTATCGGTAATAATGGCATCCTCGGTATCCGGAAGTTTCGCCAGATAATGGCGTTCGATTTTATTAAAAAGCGTAAGCTCTACTTTTTTAGGATCGACCAGGACAAATTTTACTTCGGCCGGGTGTTTTTTGTACAGTAATGACGTTAAAACCGCGTTTAATCCAACCGATTTACCCTGTCCGGTAGCACCGGCCATTAAAAGGTGTGGCATTTTGGCCAGATCGACTACAAAGGTTTCGTTCGAAATCGTCTTCCCAAGTGCGATAGGCAATTCCATTTCGGCTGTCTGAAATTTCGGGGAGCCAATAACGCTCTTCATCGAAACCATGGTAGGGGAATTGTTTGGTACTTCGATACCGATCGTTCCTTTCCCCGGAATCGGAGCGATAATACGGATTCCCAAAGCAGCCAGCGATAAAGCGATATCGTCCTCAAGGCTTTTGATTTTAGAAATACGAATACCGGCTTCCGGTACGATTTCGTATAAAGTCACCGTTGGACCTACGGTTGCCTTGATCTGGGCAATGTCAATTTTGTAATTGCGAAGCGTTTCGACAATACGGTTTTTATTTTCTTCGAGTTCCGCCTGGTTGATAGTAATACCACCGGAATTGTATTCTTTCAGAAGATCAACCGATGGGAACTGATAATTGGATAATTCGAGCGTCGGATCAAATTCACCAAAATCTTTAACCAGCTTGGCCGCCAGATTTTCCTCTACAAACGTTTCCTCTTCTATCTTTTCGATTACAAAATGATCATCATTCGTTTTGATAATTTCGGATGAAGGTACAACGGGAGTTGGCACAACAGGAGGCGTTACGATTGGAACGACCGGTTCAGCCGGTTTGGTTTTTAACGTGATCTCTGAGGCATGCTCAATAGTGGGTTTAAGGGATTCCGGGTCAATCTCAAAAGCCGACGGTTTGGTTTTTAATTCAATATTAGACAAGATTTCTTCGTCTTCTTCACTATTAAAATCCAGACTAGGATTGGAAGTTTCGATCGATTCGTCTATAATTTCATCCGGAAGCGGAACCGGAGTAACAACTGTATTTTGTACAACCGGAGCATCCTGATTTAATTCTTCGCTAAAAGACTGATTGGTCTTTTCAAAGAAATTTTTGATTCCTTCGGTTGAGACTTTTATTTTTAAAATCAGGTAGACAATAATACCAAAAAGAAGTACAAGGAAAGTACCTGTTTTTCCGAGATAATCCTGAACAAAAAGGTTCATTTCAAAACCGATGATTCCGCCCAGTTGCGGAACATAATTCCAGAAAAAACCAAACAGAATGGATAAGATTACCATCGCGAATAAATCCCAGAAAATTGTCTTTTTAAGTTTTCCAAGTGATAAATCGACCAATAAATAAGCGCCGGCCAAAAAGAACAATCTGACGAATAAAAAGGAAGCGACCCCGAATCCTTTGTACAAAAAGAAATCGGATAGGAAAGCCCCGAATTTCCCTAACCAGTTATAGGTTTTTTCACTGCGATCCCCAAAGTCGGTTAAGGCACTTTGATCGTAATCACCGTAGATATAATAGGAAATAAAAGAGAGTAACAAGGCTACCGAAAATAAAACGAGCAAAGCCCCGAGTAGGACTTTGTACTGGCGTGATAAGTGCCATGAAAATTTCGGTTTTGCTGTTTTTTCCCCTTTATCGGGAGTGTCTTTTTTTGTTGCTTTAGCCATTTAAAAAATCAAAATTATGTTGCAAAAAAATGCAGTATACTTTACATCAGGTTAGCCGTGGCAAATATATGATTAATCCCACAGCAATAGCGGCCATTGCGGCAAAAAATACGGCTCCGGCGGCGATGTCTTTGATAAACCCGATTTTTTGGTGATAGTCCGGATGGATAAAATCGGCTATCTTTTCGACAGCCGTATTCAATCCTTCAATGCTAAGTACCAGTCCGATCGCAAGAGTCTGGATCAGCCATTCCTCTTTTGAGATCTGAAAATAAATTCCGGCCAGTGTTACCACTATTGCCAGGCTAAACTGCACCATAACACTGTGTTCGGTTGTGATCAGTTTATAAGCGCCTTTAAAGGCAAAAACAAGGCTTTTCAGCCGGCCGGTAAAAAAGGAATTATCTTTTTTCATTGACCTGTTTAAAGTGCTGCCAAAGCATTATCGTAATTAGGCTCATCAACAATTTCCGGAACCTGTTCACTATACTGAACCACTCCGTTTTCGTCGATTACAATAACTACGCGTGAAAGTAAACCGGCCAAAGGACCATCGGCTATGGTCAATCCGTATTCTTTACCGAAGCTTCCATCTCTGAAGTCAGAAAGGTTGATTACATTCGATAAACCTTCCGCACCACAAAAACGCGCCTGAGCAAACGGTAAATCGCGTGAAATACACAATACTTTTGTGTTTTCCAGACTGCTGGCTTTTTCGTTAAATTTTCGTACCGATGCTGCGCAAGTTCCGGTATCAACGCTTGGGAAGATGTTTAAAACAACCTTACTTCCTTTAAAATCGGATAACGAAGCCATGGAAAGGTCGTTTTTTACCAGTTGAAAATCTTTTGCGGGTGTACCTACCTGAGGTAATTCACCATTGGTGTGGATCGTATTTCCCTGTAAAGTGATTTGTGCCATTGTTTAATTTTTTTAGTATTCAAAAGTATAAAATTATATCGGAAATATAAAAGGTGGTTTTTAACTGGGACTATTAATGTGAATTGTGGACTATGATGGACGTAAACTTCTTTTACCCTGAAAAAAAATGTAAATTAGGGAAACGTAAAAATTGATAGCTATGCCATACAGTCCAACCACAATAGCCAATTATTTTATCGAAAAATATGGGAAAATCGGGGAGTTCACGCCGATGAAGCTACTCAAATTGACATACATTGCCTACGGATGGTATTTGGCCATCACCGATGGAAAGGCGCGATTAACAGACGAGCATCCTATAGCCTGGGATATGGGACCCGTTTTTCCATCCCTGTACGGCAGTATAAAAAGGAACTATAAAAAATGGAATATTAGGACTGTAATTTCAACTGCTAGCAGGGAAAGTATAATCGAAAAGGACAAGGCTTTTTTGGATAAGATATGGGCTATTTATGGCAGATTTGATGGTGTTTATCTAAGTGCCCTGACGCATCAGGACGGTACTCCGTGGCGGAACGTTTATTGTAAAGGATGCAATGTTCCATTAAAAGATGCGGATATCTATCGCTATTATAAGCAAAAAATGACCACTGTAGATGGGTAATTTTGATGAAAATGCAGAATGGATATTGCTAAATGAAGTATCGGTGAATCCGGTTGATTTCGTTATTGGTGAAATTCAGGAGCAATGTCTGTCGCTGAATTTAGAAAAAGAAAAAATAAGAAAATACAAATCAAGAACCGAACGATACCGAATCAATACTATTCTTAGAATTGTGTTTTCGGCAATATATACTGGAATTTTAGTCTTTTGGTTGTATCGGATTTTAAATATCGTACAATACAACAATTTAGATCATTATGAATTGTCGGATCATGTGCTTCTTGGTTTGCTTGCTACGACGACTGCCAATGTGATGGGGATGGTTGTCATCGTGTTGAAAAATCTGTTCCCAATGCCGAGCGGAAATACCGGTGTTTTGTTATCAAAAAAATAAGGCCCGATCATAGTGCGAGCCTTATACGACTATATTTTTGGGTAAAATTATGCGATAGCAATAAAAATATCCACTTCGGCATTTTCCGGATTGCTTGCTTTTTCAGAATAGACTTCGAAATCGGCGGTATAGGTTCTGTTTCTATCCGAATTCCAGATGTCAAACCAAGCTTCGGCAAGGGCACCTTTAAAGATATTTCCTTTCGCAACTACTTTTTCATAGATGCCGGTTGGAAACGTTTTGGCTACCATTCCATCCGGAACGATGGTTGTATCGGATACACGACAACCCAAAATAGTGGTATACGGTTTGGTATGATCTTTTTCGTAATCGGTATAAATGCAGTAAACTGTCGAGTCTACTTTATTCGGGATTTTTTCCAGGATTTTTTCCGATATAAATTGTTGCCATAGTGCTCCGATATCGGTCATTGCCTGTTGATTTTCATTTGTGGTGCGTACGGCAATTCCGATAACGCTAAAGGATTCTATCTTTTCGGTATTCATGTTTTTTGTTTTTAAAGGTACGTTTGAAACGGATTATTCAAAAGTATTTATTTCAGTAATAAGTTTAGGATACGATCGACCAAAAATCGAGTGCCATGCGGGTTTCGTCAATCATTTCCATTAAAAGCATACCGTTGGGATCGGAAAGATAGCCAAAGCAAATTTGTTGAGTCGCTTCCAGTGTGCTACCAAAAGTCACTTCGGCAAACCGATCTTCGGTTAACGAACCAATAAAATGCATTTGGGTGTTTGGAAATTGCGACAGGTAATTTTTTTCAATAGTATCGGAAACCGATAATAAATGCTGAAGATTTCCCTTTTTTAAGGTAAATGTTCCGAATTCAATACAGGAAAAATGTTCAGGTACGATATAGGTTTCTTTTTCAATATCCAGGTAATGGATTTCGACCGTTTTTTTGTCGATGAGTTTTAAAAAGGAAAGTGCCCCGGGGTTGGAGACAATGTCTTTTTCAATGGCAGTAAGTACGGCGGTGTGTTCGGCCAGAAGAATATTAGCATATTCTCCTTTGTCATTTTTAGCCAGGCAGTGGAAAACAATTCCTTTTTGCTGTGCGAGGAAATGGTTTTCGAAATCGGAAATGGCTTTTAATAGTGCCGTTTCCGTAACATTTTCCGTAATACGGAAGCGGGTAAACTCCATTACAGAGGCCTTTTGACGGGTTACTTTTATCATGATGTTATGAGGTTAAATTACTAACAGCACGAAAGTAGTAGTGGCTGGTGACAACAGTATGTCAGTTGCCGGAAAAATTATTCGTTCGGTTCGATATGAATCAGGATGTGCCCTAATTCCGGAATCCGTTCTTTTAAAGTGTCTTTTAGTCGGTGCGCGATTTCATGTCCTTCTTTAACAGTAAGTTGTGCATTTACAATAGCATGGAGGTCTACATGGTATTTCATGCCCGATTTACGGATAAAGCATTTTTCGGTATCGATAACGCCTTCCACTTGTGTGGAGACGGCGCGTATTTCCTCGATAAGATCGTCGTAAAAATGTTCGTCCATAATTTCGCCCAAAGCGGGACGGAAGATCAGATAGCTGTTATACAGGATAAAAAAAGACGCAAACAAAGCTGCCCAATCGTCGGCGGATTCGTAACCTTTACCAAAAAACAAGGCGATAGAAATCCCAATAAATGCAGCAAGCGACGTAATGGCGTCACTTCGGTGGTGCCAGGCATCGGCCTTTAAGGACGAACTGTTGGTTTCGATTCCCTTTTTATAGACCATCCGGAATGAAATCTCTTTCCAGATAATAATGGCACCCAATACGATCAGTGTATACGGTTTTGGCAGATCGTGTGGTGTGTTGATATTGATGATACTTTCGTAGGCAATGATGGTAGCCGAAGTAATCAGAAAACCGACAACCAGGAAAGTGATCAATGGTTCCGCGCGACCGTGTCCGTAGGGGTGATTTTTATCGGCGGGTCTATTCGAATATTTAATACCAAATAATACCAGAAAGGAAGCAAAAATATCGGTAGTCGATTCGATCGCATCGGCAATCAGGGCGTAAGAGTTTCCAAAATAACCGGTTAATCCCTTAATCAGTGCCAGAACGGTATTCCCGATAATACTAAAATAGGTCGTTTTGATAGCGGTTTGTTCGTTCGTCATAGTAAGCTTCCAAATAGAGGTCGAAATTACATAAAATATAAATGTCCGAAGATTAAAAAACGTTTTAAATCGGATTCGTCCTTTACGTTATTTTGAATTGCGGTCGTTTAGTCGTTTCCACCCTTTGATCAATTCAAACCAGATGACCGATAAAAATCCAACGAGACCACTAAGTCCTAATAATTTTAGTGATAAGGTTTCGAACTCAAAAAAGGTGGTCAGAGGTGGAATAAACAACATAAGACCAAGCATCGCTAATGGCAATAGGATGATCCATGTAATCAGATTGTTTTTATAATGTAATGTTCGTAGGACCGAATAATAAAACGACCGGTTTACCAACGTCAGAAAAATATTTGCAATGATCAAGGTTGTAAATACCATAGTACGTGTAGTATTTTCGGTATAATCGTTTTGAACCGCAAATTGATACACACCGATGATTCCGGCGGTTATTCCTAATCCTTGTAGGATACTGGTAAAAAGTTCTTTCCAGTTGAAAAAGGTGGTCGAAAACGGTCGCGGTTTTTTAGCCATACTATTTGCTTCCATCGGTTCGTTTTCATAGATAATGGAGCAGGTAGGCCCCATGATCAATTCAAGAAAAATCACGTGAACCGGTGAAAAAATATTCGGATAAATCCACCCCAATGCAAGTGGTAAAAAGACCGTTAAAATGATTGGTATATGAATGGAGATAATGTACTGGATTGCTTTTTTTAGATTGGTGTAGATGCGTCTTCCCATTGCAATGGCGGTAACCATTTTTGATAAATCATCTTCCAGCAAAATCAGCGAAGCTGCCTGTTTGGCTATTTCGGTGCCTTTTTTGCCCATAGCAATACCGATATGCGCTGCTTTTAGTGCCGGTCCGTCGTTGACTCCATCGCCGGTCATCGCTACGATTTCTCCCTGTGCTTTCAAAGCATTGATGATTTTTAGTTTGGCTTCGGGGTACATCCGTGTGAATATCTGGGTGTTTTGAACCTTTTGTTGCAATTCCTGTTCGTCCATTCGTACCAGTTCATCCCCGTTTAAACTGTTTTCGCATCCCTTAAACCGAATCTGACGGGCTATGGCTGTAGTCGTTTCGGCATTGTCGCCCGTTACAATTTTTACCGAAATACCGGCTTTATAAAATTGCTGGAGGACTTCCCCTATATTTTTTTTCGGCGGATCGTAAAACGCAACGATTCCTTTAAAAACAAACGGAAAATCCTGTTGATGCTCCGGGTATTGCTTTCCGTCAAAAGTAGCTTCGGCGACACCGAGAACCCGGTAACCGTCGGAAGCGAGCTGCTGAATCGCATTGGTGATTTTATTCCGTTGCATATCGCTAAAAGGGATGCAATTTAAAAAAGCTTCGGGCGCTCCTTTGGCGGCAATAATCCGGTTTTTGGATGAATTTTCGAAAATATGAGTCATCATGGGCGGTTTACCACCTAAAGGATATTCGTGTGCCATTTTATAGCCCGCCCGCTCATCGTGATCATGTGTTTCTTTGTAGGCCTCGTGAAGTGCTATTTCCATTGGATCAAAAGGGATTGGTTCGCTGGACCACATCGCCATACGGATGATTTCACGGACTTCTTCATTGGAATTCCCGGAATAATCTGTTATCGTATCGGTTTGGAACGAATAGATTTTGGCCAGGCTCATTTTGTTTTCGGTCAGTGTTCCGGTTTTATCCGTACAAATTACAGTAGCACTGCCAAGGGTTTCTACCGTTTTCATTTGTTTGACCAGTATTCCCAAACGCATTAAACGCCAGGCGCCGAGTGCCATAAAAGTGGTAAAAGCGACTGGGATTTCTTCCGGAAGTATGCTCATGGCAAGTGTTAGCGCTTGAAGTAAACTATCGAGCAGGTTTCGGGAATGATAAAAATTAATACTCCATACGATCAGGAAGATAATAGCGCCAAAAAGCACCATCTTTTTGACAAAATTTCCGATCTGTTGCTCGAGGGGTGTTTTTTCTTCTTTAATACTCTCAAGACTTTTTCCGATTTGCCCCAATCGGGTTTGATTTCCAATGGCCGTAACGGTAGCAATCGCAAGTCCGCTTATAACGGTGGTTCCCTGATAAAGATACGGATCCTGACTCGCAGGATCTTTAGCGACCGAAAGGGACTCGCCGGTAAGAATGGATTCGTTTACCAAAAAATCGTTAGCTTGTATAATCCTAGCGTCGGCAGCAATAGACGTTCCTTCTTCCACCACAAGGCTGTCGCCCACAACGAGTTCGGTACTTTTTATTTTTTCGGAAATGCCATTGCGGATCACGGTACATTCCGGTTCGGTATAGGCCTTTAATTTTTCAAGCGCATTCCGACTTCGGGAATCCTGATATAATGAGATGGCCGCAACCAGGACAATGGCGGAGGCGAGGAAAATCGCATCGCCTGTGTCACCGCTAATAAAATACAATAATGCTGCAACCAAGAGGAGTGCCACCATTGGTTCTTTGAGCAATTCTTTTACGGCTTTTCCGAATCCGTTTTCCTTTTCGTAGTTGACTTCGTTTTTACCGTATTTTTTTCGGGATTCGAGTACTTCCCGAGTGGTAAGTCCTTTACTATCCTGCATGGCTTGTAAGATTAAGGTTTTATAAAACTGTTTATTTTTTGCATATAGTTATCGCCAAAATCATGCTGTGATAATTTGGTAAAACCTTCCAGATGATTTCCATCAAATTCAATTAATTGTCGGTTTTTGGCCATTTCAGAAAATAACTTACTGTCGGCAGCAGTAGTCATGTTATCCTGTTTTCCGGCAAAAAGGAGATAAGGACACTGAATAGCGGGCGATAATTTCCGGATGTTGAAATTCGTATCGGGTAGGAGTATCGTTTTGTTTTTAGCCAGTTTGATTTTGGCTGCAATAACATTCGGATCGAATACCAAACCTTCTGCAATTACAAAATCAACCGACTGTTTTTGCAGGGCTATATTCGTCATAATGGTTCCCATTGATAGCGCCCAAATGCCGGTTTTGTTATTTTTAATGTTGGTTTTGGTCCATTGGATCACAGCTTTCAGATCGGTTGCAAATTCATTATAATACAGATAATCAGTATTGATGGTAAAATCCTGACTTTGCCCGAAACCGCGGTAGTCAAAAAGAACTACGGTATAGCCATTATTAGATGCCACCCATGCCTGATTGAGCCAGTATGACATATTTCCCGAGTCACCATATGCGAGAATCAGAGTTGTTTTTTTATTATTTTCCGGACTCGCCTGAAGGGTCCAGGAAAGTAATGTAAAGCCATCGGAAGTAGTAATGGTATTCGAGGTGTAGTGTAGCGAAAAATCTTCCGGTTTTGCGATATAGTTTTTGTCCGGCTTTAAGGCCCAGCTGTTAACGACCGACAATAAAAAAAGGAGAGAAATACAATACTTTGCCATGGGGGAATGTATTTGAATTTTGGATTTCCTTAAAAGTACCGATTATTTAGCCAACATCAAAGATATTTTTCTTTTTTGATTGGTTTGCGGAGTTGAATTCTCTCGGTAAGTGTATTGAATCGATTTGTAGTTGTAAAAGTGTCGGAAAATAAATTCAGATCCGCCAGTTCAACGTTTTTTGACGGGAGAATAGACTGCTTAAAATAGTTTGATGGCGTACTACTTTTAGGTCAGGCGTACTAAATAAAGTTAAAATTAGTGCAAGTGTACTAATTTTTATACTTTTGTAGGATGAACAAAACCAAAAAGAAAATATTGGAAGCGGCTTTACAGCTTTTCAATACGTATGGATTACCGAATGTGAGTCAGCGAAAAATCTCGGATCATTTGGGAATAAGTCCCGGAAATTTAACCTATCATTTTAAAAAGAAAGAAAATATAGAGGAAGCTTTGTATTTTGATCTGGTCAACTGGATCAGTGAGGAATTTAGACAGATGGGCGAGAAGGAGGTAAGTTTGCAGAATCTGATTACTTTTGTGGATAGTTTTTTTGTAACAATCTATAGTTATCGTTTTGTTTATCTGGATATTGTACATCTGATGCGTAATAACGATGTTATTTCGGCGCATTATAAACAGTTGATCATTTCACGTAAGTTACAGTTTTTACGGATGATCGAACAATTTATCGATTCCGGTCTGTTTCGCGAAGCCGAATTATTGGACGAATATGAAATGTTATACAAGCGTATTCAGATCATCTTGGATTTTTATCTTTCGGCCGAAGAAATCACCGAAAATGCAGTTGGTTATCGTCCAATGGGGAATCATACCCTTTTGTTTATGCATTCCATTTATCCATATCTGACTTTACAAGGGAAAAAACAATTTCAGGAAATTTTGCCGCTTTATGAATAAGTATCGGAATCTCGGGTTGTACCGTTATAAACTATTTTCCGCAATTTTCTTTACAATTTCCAACGCCTGTGGAAATTTTTGATTAAAATAGGCCTCAAAATCTTCGGGAATGTCCATGCTCACTTCCAATTGGGTGACGTCCTCCAAACGGATCAGAATATAATTTTCGGTAATGCCGGACCATTTTTTCGTTTCCTCGTTTAAAGGCTCGCGCTGACCGTTTTTTAGAATACCAAGATGTTTAAATGACATCAATTTATTCGGTACCAGTTGATCGATTATACTATACATTCCGTTTTGATGATCATCTACAAACAGAATCGAGCTCCCTTCTTTCCAGTCGGAAACCGCAGTGGAACCGGCACTAAAAACATGAACCCATTTTTCGTAATTGCTAATTTCCCATAGCGCATTCCATACGGTCGCTGGTGATGCTTTGATATCGATTTTAAATTGTAGTATTTTCATAGTATCGCAGCTTAATTTAGTTTAAAAGATGTTGTCTAAATAATGATTACTGACCAAAATCAGGAAAACGGTCGGCTACCAGAGTTAAATGGACATGATGTTCCAAAAGTGCTTTTAAAGCGGCAAGAACCAATGTAAAACCTTCGGTGGAATTGCGGACATCAGCAATAATCTCGTCTACGGTTCCGTCGTAACCGGAATCGGTAATGCTTACAAAAGTGGTGTGGTCTTCCCGTGCGCTAAATGTAAATTCTACCGTGGTTGGCCATTCGATCACGATACGCTTGTTTGGTTCGATGGTTTTTACGGTTATCGTAACGGAATGTTGGTACATTTCCCAATCCCATTGTACGGATTTCCCGGCTTCGAGTGGTCCACTACTTTTGGTAAACCAGAATTTCGTTGTAATCTCCGGATTTATAAAGGCTTCAAATACTTCAGACACGGGTCTGCGGATGAGCATGGCGGCTTTGGCACTATAGGTTTGTGGATGCATAAAATCGTTTTTAGGAGCCATTATAGGCTTGTTGTAGGATCGTAATGTCTAGTTTGTCCATTTGTAGTAATGCCATCATTACGCGATGGGATTTTTCAGGATCGTTAGAACCCATAAGTTCGCCCATACTTGCGGGTACAATTTGCCAGGAAACACCGTATCGATCCTGTACCCATCCGCATTTTTGTTGCTGACCGCCTTCGGAAAGTTTGGCCCATAAAAGATCAATTTCGTCCTGATGGTGACAATTTACGACAAATGATATGGCTGGTGTAAAAGTAAATTGCGGACCGCCATTCAGTGCAACAAACTCCTGACCTTCGAGTAGAAAGCTGGCTGTCATTAACGTCCCGGCAGGCGCCGGACCGCCTTCACTGTAATAGCTGGTCTTGAGTACGCGGGCATTGTTGAAAATGGAAATATAGAAATTCATGGCTTCTTCCGCCTGATTGTTAAACCAGAGAAAAGGGGTTATTTTTTGAATAGGCTTGTCCATAATCGCTTATTTTTTTGATTGCTATCTCAAATTTAGCAGAATTGTAGGAATAAAAGAAGTGTTTGTGTCTTAAAACGCTATCCAATGATAGTAGTAATTCAGAAAATGAAAAAGATTTCCGAAAGCATGTGCCAGGATTACCGGTCCTAATTTTTGGTATTTCAGATAATAAATACCAATTACAAGTGTCAACGTTAAAGTTGAAGTCAGCATGCCCCAACCCTGATAGGTGTGGAAAGCGCTACGCAATAAAAAACTAAGCAATAAGGGCACAACCGGAGTTAGTGTTTCGAACCGTTTAAAAAGATAGCCCGTAAGTAAAACTTCTTCATAAATAGAGTTGATCAGTAGGATGCATCCAATACTAAACCAGCCCGTTGTAAAATGTGCCGATGGCATTTCGACGCCTAATCCCGAAGTGATCTTCGTCGCGAAAATGTTTAAAACCATCCGTGTCAGAACCAAAACCAGTGCGGTAGCAATATAATAAAAGTGAAAATCAAGTTTAAAATCAGATAATTTCCATTTTCGGTATTTTAGAAGTAAAGCAATAACTGCGAAAGCGAACGTTTCATAGAGTAGTATTTCTATAAAACTGCTATCATCGTATGTTTGAATAATTCCCTGACTGCGTTTTATGAGACTTTGTGTGGAAGCATAGATAAAAGGACCAAAACCGATGATAACCACGAGCAGGAACTCCATACAGGTTCCTGCCATTTTGATATATCGGGTTAATGGTCTCTCCATTTTTAGGGTTTGTATATTCCGTTAAAAAGAATCACACGCCATTTGTCCGGATCTTCATAGGTTTCACTTTTTCCGTTCCAATAGGGATTTTCCGGAGGTACGGAGCGTAGTCCAAAATCGGTCATTCGTTGTACGGCCTGATGGTATTTTTCGGGCGTATCGAAATAAAAAACCAATAGGTTTTCGCGAGTGGGTTCCGGTAATGCGGTTTGGCTGTTGTGTTGGGTAAACTCCAGGTGATACTGTTCGCCGGGAAGACCTAACATAACGCCATCATAGCCATCGTGACCGGAAAAGGAACCCAATTCTTTGAGTCCTAAAGCTTCTTTGTAAAACGCTACGACCGCTTTTAAATTATTGGTTGGCCGTGCGATTCGGAACTGAACGGCGCTTAAACTACTGGTGTTTTCGTTCATTTTAACTGTTGTTTTGGTTTTGTTCTCACAGCCGGTTATCAGAAATAGCCCGGTAAAAACGGCTGCTGCTAAAAAATGTTTCATGTGATTTTTTTAGCAAAGTTCCGGTAAAACTATAGGGACATCAAGTGCGGTATTACGGTTAAAAGAACCAATTTTACCGAAGTTGACGGTATTCGGATGGTGTTTGGTTTTTTTGAGCTTTAAAGAAACGTCCAAAATGAGAAATTGTGTCGAAGTTCAGGAAAATGGAAATCTCTTTGATGGTCAGTTCGGAATAACGCAATAGAAATTCCGATTCCAGTAGGATACGCTGGTGAATCAAATCAATTGCAGAATAACCTACCTGTTGTTTGGTGCATTCACTCAGGTATTTCGGTGAGATATGTAATAAATCGGCGTACTCTTTTACGGTTTTAAGTGTGGCAAAATGTTTGTCGATCAGTTTTCGGAATTTATGGACAATCTGAAACTGTTGGTTCATATTGGTTGTGGAATTGAGCAGGCAGATTTCGCAAACCCGGTTGTAATCAAATAAAATCTGAACCAAATACAGTCGGATCATATCCAGAAAAAAAGGATTGGTCTTATTCTGTTCTTCCAGAATCTTATCGAATTTATATAGATTGGTTTCAAAATTGGCAGTATCCAGTTCAAAAACAGGAGGGTAATCCGGATTGATATAAAGCAACTCATCCAAAATAGCGGTATTTAGGAATCCTTTTCTCAGGAAATCGGAACGAAATACAATCAATTTGGCTTTAAAGTCGTCCGAAAATCCGGATAAAGTATTAATGTGTTCGGCAGGAATAATAGCGATATCGTGTGCTTTTATGGTAAAGTTATGCTGACCAACAATGCTGTTCAGACTACCGGAGAGACAAAGCAACACGGTAGTAAATCCAAAACGCGTTACGCCAATTGGTTTTACCGAATGATCAATTTCCAAAACGGCAAAATCTTCATGGAACGGTTTCGAATCGGCTTTTTGTGTTAATCCGGAAAAAAGGGAGATAAAAGTCGGGATGTCCAATGGCTTTGGGCGTTGTAAAAAAAGCTCTTTGTTAATGTAGCATTGTTTTTCCAGCATAAACAGTTTCATTTTATTTAGTAACGGTGTTCGTATAACTTTTGGTGTTATAAAAGTACGATTTTTTTATAGTATTCTGAAAAACAACACTTTTTGATTATTTTCAATTTTTGTTACAATCTGAAGGGAAAAATGTAAAATCTAAAAATCACTTTTGTTTTGATGTGAAAAACACACATTTAGGTGTTGATCAAATGTTTTACGAAGTAGAAACGCTATGGCGAAGGATAAAGGCCACCCGGTTTTCGACGGTGTCTTGAGGAACCTCAATAATGGTATAACCGTGCTGGCGATAGGTGTGTACCATTTGCTCGTAGGTCGCTATTGCTTCTTCCCAGGTTTGTTTGCGTTCGGTATCGGTATGATAAATCGCTTTCCATGGCGGGAGGATAAAGACATTGGTGTTGTAACGGTATTCCCGGGCATAGGTACCCATGGTGGCGGTAATCGGTTGATGGGTCAATTCGGCATAGCACAAGGTATCGGGGATGCCGCGATCGAAAAAAACAGGCTGGTCTGTAGGGAGTGTATTTGCGGCCTCTGTATAACTCAAAACGGAGCGTTCGAGCATGATTTGGGTGTACAATGTAAAATCCAACCAGGGTAAAGCGGTGCCGTTGTCCCGGATTTGTTCGCTGATGATTTTCCGGGCCACTTCGGGAATACAACGATACCCTTTTTGAGCGAGTGCTTCGAGTAAGGTGGTTTTTCCGGCACCGGGGCCACCGGTTATGACATAAAAGTTATCCGGCATAAAGGTTCGTTTTTGATTGGTGAATCATGTAATAGGTACTTCCAAATAGAATCGGGATTCCGATTTGATGCAGAGTAGGTAAGTGTTTTTAGATAAAAAAAGCCGGAACTACTTCCGGCTTTTTGAATGTCTTGTATTAATAAAGACTTGGATATTTTGAAGGATTTACTTCGTTCATAATCTCGTAAACTTTTTCGAAGATATCTTCTACTGATGGTTTCGAGAAATAATCCCCGTCGGTTCCGTAAGCCGGACGGTGTGCTTTGGCAGCCATGGTTTGCGGTTGACTGTCTAAGTGCAGGTATCCTTTTTGTGTATCGATAATCTGTTGTAAGATATACGCAGAAGCGCCACCCGGAACGTCTTCGTCGATTACCAACAAACGATTGGTTTTCGCAAGGCTTTTCACGATATCGTGGTTGATATCGAAAGGCAACAACGATTGTACATCGATGATTTCGGCATCGATACCCACTTCCTGTAATTCTTTAGCCGCCTGTTCTACCAAACGAAGGGTCGAACCATAGGAAACCAACGTAATATCGCTACCTTCTTTTAGTGTTTCCACCACACCGATAGGTGTTTTGAAATCCCCTAAATTAGTCGGCATTTTTTCTTTTAAACGATATCCGTTCAGACATTCGATAACCAAAGCCGGTTCGTCGGTTTCTAATAAAGTATTGTAAAAACCAGCTGCTTTTGTCATACTACGCGGAACCAAAACATGGATACCACGGATGGCATTCAAGATCATTCCCATTGGAGAACCGGAATGCCAGATTCCTTCCAAACGGTGGCCACGGGTTCTTATGATCAATGGCGCTTTTTGGCGACCTGCGGTACGGTATTGTAACGTCGCCAAATCATCACTCATAATCTGAATCGCATATAATAAATAATCCAGGTATTGGATTTCGGCAATTGGTCGAAGACCACGCATCGCCATTCCGATTCCCTGACCTAAAATGGTCGCTTCACGGATACCGGCATCGGCCACACGGAATTCACCGTATTTTTCCTGCATGCCTTCCAATCCCTGATTTACGTCACCGATATTTCCGGAATCTTCTCCGAAAATCAAAGCTTCCGGGTATTTGGTAAAAATAGCATCGAAGTTATCACGGATGATCAAACGCGCATCCACCTCTTCTGAGGATTCGGTATATACCGGTGCCACTTCGGCTACATTATAAATATTTTTATCCGATTGTGAGAACAAATGCGAACTATAACGCGGTTGTACTTTTTCGGTATATTTGGTAAGCCAGCTGGCCAATTGTGCTTTTCCGCTTTCGTTAACGATAAGGCGAACAATTTTACGAGCGGTAACCAAAATATCTTTACGAATCGGCTCTTTTATAGCAGCCAGATCGTTGCTGTATTTTTCAATAAAAACTTTATTCGGACTGGAAGCGGCAATCGTATTTAAAAGTGCTACCAATTCTTGTTGTTCTTCTTTAATAGGGTTTATGTAAGCACTCCAGGCGGCTTTTTTACCTTCTAGAACTTGTTTTTTAGCCTCGGTGTCCATGGCTTCAATTTCCTCGGCTGTAGCGATGTTGTTTTCGATCAACCATTTACGCATTTGCGCCATACAGTCGAATTCCGTTTCCCACTCCAAACGTTCTTTACTTTTGTAACGCTCGTGCGAACCGGAAGTAGAGTGTCCCTGAGGTTGTGTTAATTCCTGCACGTGGATTAATACCGGAATGTGTTGTTCCCGTGCGATGGCAGCTGCTTTTGCATAGGTTTCGACCAAAGTCGGATAATCCCATCCTTTAACGGTGATGATTTCATAACCGTTGGTATCGGCTTCACGCTGGAATCCTTTTAAAATTTCAGAAATACTTTCTTTTGTTGTTTGATAACGGGCATGAACCGAAATTCCGTATTCATCGTCCCATACACTCATTACCATCGGTACCTGTAATACTCCGGCAGCGTTGATGGTTTCGAAAAACAAACCTTCCGAAGTAGAAGCATTACCAATGGTTCCCCAAGCCACTTCATTTCCGTTTACGGAGAAATTGGTATTGTTTTCCAGTCCGCTTACATTGCGGTATATTTTTGAGGCCTGTGCTAAACCTAAAAGACGTGGCATTTGCCCGGCAGTAGGAGAGATATCGGCACTTGAATTTTTCTGAGCGGTAAGGTTTTTCCAGTTTCCGTTTTCATCCAAACTATGTGTGGCAAAGTGTCCACCCATTTGACGTCCGGCACTCATCGGGTCATGAGCCAAATCCGGATGGCCATACAAACCGGCAAAAAACTGTTGAATAGTCATTTCGCCAATCGCCATCATAAAGGTCTGGTCACGGTAGTAACCCGAACGGAAATCACCGTTTTTAAACGCTTTCGCCATGGCGAGCTGCGGCACTTCCTTTCCATCACCAAAAATTCCGAATTTCGCTTTACCGGTTAGTACTTCACGTCTTCCCAACAAGCTGCATTCTCTACTGATGGTTGCAATTTTATAATCGTTAAGCACTTCTGTTTTGAAATCTTCAAAAGAAAGCGCTTCTTTAGCGGCCGTTTGATTCATAGTTAAATAATAAAAGAGAATTTGGACAAATTTAATTATTTACCCAATACAAAACAAAGAATTGTTAAAATTACAATTTAATATTTGATAAAAAAAAGGTGATATGCGGTGTTTTTGTTGCATATATTTTATCGAAAACTATTTTTTATCAAGGTATTTTTAATAAAATAAAATAAAAATGTTACTTTTTTTAAGTTTTATTTAGAACCACTTACGGGTAAATAAGGATACCAATGTCCTTGCACTCAATGTTACAACAAAGCGAATCCGCTGTCCGTAGTTCGGATCTTTTATTTCCCAACCGTTGTTGGAGTACACGGGGAAATACAATTCGAAATAGTCTTGCACCAGATTGAGTCGGATACCGCTATCGTATACAAACTGTGGATTGGAGAATTTATTTTTAATAACCCCGGCATCGCCATAGGCTTCGATCCAGTTCCAGATACTGATACTCGTATTGGTGGTAGCCATCCATTGGTTGGCATAACGATTTTTAAGTTTGGATTTAAAGCCCCCATCGGCCATCACAAACTGCTGACTAAAAAGTCCGGTGGATTCCGAACGTCCGATCAGGTTGTAACCGAAAAGATAATCCGACGGGCGATCCAGTCCGAAACTAAAAAAGTCGGTACCGGTTTCGTTATACATAAACGTTCCGGCAAAAAAACGAAGCGTAAGCTGGCGACGATCGTCGAATAATTTGCGGTACTGACTTTCAACAGACAGTTTACTAAAGTTATTGGCAATCTGTAAATCGGTTAAAAAGCTGTATAATTTGGTCGTTTCGGATTCGACGCTGGAGTAGCGCGCATTGAATACGGAATAATTTTCTTCTTTTTTGTTTTTTAACAAGGGCGAATCTTCTTTTTCAACAAATACATGGCGTAATAAGATCGTTTCCTTTTTATTTTCCCGATAATCCGGTTGGCGGAAACGAAATTGTATCGATGGCGTAATTTTCGTATACGACGCATTTGGCGCGTAGTGTAGTGTCGATCCGGTAATGGAATAACGGATGTTATACAAACGCTCGTCGCGTATGTTTTGATAATAGGAGAGCGTGGCGCTACCCACTAACTCTTTGGTATTACTGGAATAATCCGGAGTAATATCAAACTGAAACGGTTTGTCCAACAGGGTTTCGTTATGGATACGCATTCCCAGCATCACACCGTCGTACAGGTTGTAGTTAAAATCCGGAACATAGAATAACTGGTTGTACTGCGGATCTTCCAGGTCTTTAAAAAAGTTAAATTTAATCGGACGATTTAGCGATGGAAATCCTTTTAAGGTTTTATAATTATTCCGGCGGTTAAATTCGGGAACTTCATTGCCGTAGTTGAGCGCCAATCGATCGATACCTTCTTTGGAAACGGTCACAACGGTATCGGTGGCGACATTTGGCAGCCATACTTTGGAAATAACCCGGTCTTTTTTAACACCGTAAAGTGAAATCGGAACGGTAGTACCGGTGTTGTTTTTAACCGTAACCTCTACGGTTTTACCATCGTCACTTTCTTTGATTCGTCCGAATTTGTAATCGATCAGGTCTCTGGAGTTGATGACCGATTTAAAAAACCAGTCGATATTTTGATCGGTTTTCGATTTCAAAATGTTTTCGATATCCAAACGGGTCGTTTGCTGCGTTTTATTTAAAGTCACAAAATCGTGTAAGGCATGATCCACACTTTCGTGTTGTAAATACGAATCCAGATAATTCAATGCCAGTCCGGCTTTGTATTTTCCGGAAATCTGCTCGTTGAATTTGACGAAAGTATTCTTTGGATTCCCGATTGGTTGATCCAGATTCATCCGCGCCATCATCAGATAGAGATAGCTGTACTGTTCGTTAAAACCGGTGCTAAAAAGACTAAAACCTCTTAAGATTTTATAGCGGGCCAACGTCCCCGTCATTTTTACATTCGGGTAATTGTCTTCAATATATTTCATCATCGTATACACCTGAATTCCGTCGTAAATCCAGTTGTCTTCGCGATGATTTAATTGCAAAGTGTTTTTCAGATAATTGTCGACGTAGGTTTTCAGAAACTTCAATTCATAGACAAACGCATCCGGAAAGGGGCGTAAAAATTTAGGAAGCTGGTTAAGTCCGTAAAACGGATTCCGGTCGTAGTCGATCTGGCTGATGATCATTTTATTTTGCGCCGGATTGCCCAAATGTTCCGAAACATAAGTCACCACGCGATCGATGATCACTGCTTTTTGGAAATCGTCCAGTTTTTTTTCACTGATATTGGTCGTGATTTCCGTTTTATCATTTTTAAAAGAATTATAAGAAGGAGTGGTTTCAACGGCCAATAGTATATCCTGGCGGTTTTTACCATTTAGGGTATAGATTTTATAAGGATCTTCTTCGTTTGTAGCCAGAACATCCAAATCGGTTGTGAGCGATAATTGTGATGGAATTTTAATTTGGATATCAAAATCGGATACGGCATTCGAAATATCGTCCAGATTTTCGTTACTGTCTTTTACAAAACAGCCTTTTTCATAACGCGCGGGAGTTAAAAACCAGTTTTTAATATAGAAACCGCCCTGACTGTCAAAACCGTATCGCGTAAAACGATCGTTCGGAATCTTTACCGAATACACAATATTGATTTTAAATGTCTGATTCGGATACAACGGATTTAGCAAATGGACATCGACCAGATCGGGTTGGTTGGGAACACGCGACCATTCGAGTCGTCTCTGGTTCTGATCAATGATTGAAATGATATCGGTATGGCCGCGGTCGCTAGCACTGGCCAGATGGAAAATCCGGGTAAACTCGTCCGAAAAACGTTTGCCTAAAGGCGAGTTTTTATCCGAATACGCATTGTTCCAATCGTTTAAAATATAATCTTTTAACGTATCGTTGGTCGTATTGTGATAGGTGATCTCCTGTTGGATTTTTAATGTTTTGGATTCGGGATCAAGGGTTATTTGCATGGCGCTGTGATGTTGCGCATGAAGGCTGCATATTCCTGAAAGTAAAGCGATACAAAGATAGATATAGGCTTTCAATAGATAACGTTTCTTGTGTTTGACCTGATTTATAGTTTCACATTCCCGATTCACAATGTTACAATTTTAATTCAGAATATTCGCGAAAATTCTTTTAACAGAAATAAAAAAAATCAGACATTATTTTGATACTTGACCATGCCAAAGTGTACTTTTGACATGTTAAGAAAAGATAATTTTTTGATATCCAGTGACGTATTAACATTTGAAAAAGGGCGTTTTTTAGTGTTTATGTCTACATTTGTCTTTAAACTCTCTTAAAATGACAAAAAAACTCCTCCAAATTTTATTGCTATTCGCGACGAATTTTATGTTTTCGCAGGTGGTTATCAACGAACTGGATTCGGATACACCTTCGACAGACGATAAAGAATTCGTCGAATTAAAATCGGCTACCCCCAATTTCCCGTTAGACGGTTATATCCTGGTTATGTTTAACGGTGGAAGTACCGGAACGTCCAATTTGAGCTACTATGTAATCGATTTAAACGGTTTGGTGACCGATGCGAACGGAATTATCGTATTGGGAAATCCTTTGGTATCGCCGGTTCCGAATTATCTTTTTTCGATTAATACCATTCAGAACGGACCGGATGCCATTGCGATTTATCAGGCAAGTGCTTCCAGTTTTCCGATGAATACACCGGCATCGACCACCAATCTTATCGATGCACTGGTTTACGGAAATAACAATACGCAGGCTTCGGCTCTGTTGACCGCTTTGGGAGTTTCAACTCAGATTAATGAGAATATGAATTCCCAGGGGACTACGCAATCCATTCAGCGTAAAAATGACGGGACTTATGAAGTAAAAGCACCCACACCAGGGCGTAACAACGATGGTAGCGGTATTGCTTTTAACGGAATCACGATTACGGCTCCGACAACACATCTGACCGAAGGCGATAGTTTTAACATCACCTTTACCACTCAAACCAATGTGACGAGCAATCTAACGTTTAATTTTACGTTGAACAACGGTAGCTTTACCAATGCCGATTTTACCGGAAATACTACGGTTGTTATCCCGGCGGGTTCCAATTCGTTTACCACTACAATTCAGTTGGTCGATGATACCGAAGACGAAGGTGATGAAGTTTTACAGATTAAATTCGGATCAATTCCCGCAGGTTATGTTCGGATGAACGATTTTATTGAGATTCGTGTCATCGATAACGATTATAGTATATCAGCTTGGGGAACGCCACTAAATCCAACCCATGGCGTGGTGACGAGTACGGCTCCGGCCGGTTATTACAGTTCGCTGGAAGGACTAAGCGGAGCGGCTTTAAAACAAGGGATTCAGAATATTATCGCCAATCCGGCTGTTGTACGTGCCCATAATTATGGGGATATCGTAGAAATCCTGAAAAAAGCCGATCAGAATCCATTAAACAGCAATCAGGTTTGGATGATGTATGTGGAAGCACCACGTGCGAAACTCGATTTTCAAACCGGAAGCAGCAACGTAGGAACCTGGAACCGCGAACACATTTATCCGCAATCCCGCGGTGGATTTAGCAATGGAACGTCTTCTACACCCGATGGAATCAACGTTTGGTTGCCAACCAATGCCGACGATATTAATGCGGCGCATGCCGATGCGCATCATTTACGTGCCGAAGACGGACCGGAAAACAGTTCGCGTAACAACCGTGATTACGGCGGAACAGATTACAACGGACCAACCGGAAACCAGGGATCCTGGAAAGGCGATGTAGCGCGGGCTTTATTTTATATGGCCATCCGTTATAATGCTTTGGATTTGGTTAATGGTAATCCACCGGATACGACTGTAGGACAATTGGGCGATTTAGCGTCTTTGCTGACGTGGAATCACAGTGACCCATCGGACGATTTTGAAATGAATCGCAACAATTATATCTATACCTGGCAAATGAACCGTAATCCATTTATTGATCATCCGAATTTAGCGGATTATATCTGGGGTGTTCATGCCGGTGAAGCATGGTCGGCTACCTTGACAACCGAAGACGTAGCAAAATTACAAATGGTATTGTATCCGAATCCGGCACACGATTTTCTGATGATTAGCGGTACTGTTGAACGCGGACAAATTGAAATTTATAACATCGCCGGACAGCAAGTACGTACGTTCGATTTTGACGGAACCACCCGATTACAATTGGGATTACCGTCCGGTGTTTATATGGCTCGGGTAACCGCTGCCGATCAAACTTTGGTTAAAAAGTTGATCATCAACTAGAAAAAACAACAATGGTATTCCATAAAAAAAGCTCCGTAGATACGGAGCTTTTTCAGTTGTTGCGGTGGGATTATCCACCCATATATTCGTCACCACCACCATTATCATCGCGTTTTTGTTGCTTATCTCTGTCGGATTTGCTTTTGTTAAAACGGTAGGTAAAGGTCAGGTTGATCTGACGTTCTCTCCATTGCATTTCACTGTGTGAATTCAGTAGGAGAGGAATGTTGGTATCGGTAATTCTTTTTCTGGAGTTAAAAATGTCGTTCACATTTAAGGCAATCGTCGCTTTGTCTTTTAGAATATCTTTACTTAAAGCTAAGTTAGCCGAAAGGATTCCTTCGCTTCTTCCTTGTGAAGTGTTTTGCGGCGCATTATACGTCCCATTGGTTTGCCAGTCGATTCCATATGGTAAACTTACTTTCGAGCTCACACGGGTAAACCAGCTGTAAGCCGTATTGCTTAAATCGGTAAAAATCTCCGTATTGTTTTGATCAACATATGTATAACTTCCTTCTAATTCGTTGCGGAAGAAGTTGAAGTTACCGTTTAATTTCCACCATTTGTACGGCGTATAATTCAACGTAAATTCAAAACCAAAACGGTATTCTGTCGCCAAGTTCACCGGCGTATTGGCGTATACCGGATTCCCGTCGATTACATTTCCGGTCGCTTTTTTAATAAACTGGAAACTATCATCGGTTTTATTAAAATAAGCCGACATATTTAAGGTCAATTTGTCCCAACGTTTTAAATACCCTAAATCAAATGAGTTCGTGTATGACGGGTTCAAATCCGGGTTTCCTTCGAATACGTTGATGTTACTCGATAGTCCGTTAAACGGATTTAGGAAACGCCCTCTCGGACGGTTGATACGTTTGCTATAACTTAAACTAATACTGTTATCCTGTGCAAATTCATAGCTTAGGAATACACTAGGGAAGAAGTTGTTATACTTTTTGGTATTGAATTTTTCCGTACGTAAAAAGTCAATCCCGATGTTGGAATCTTCAAAACGCATTCCCAACATATAGCTGAATTTGCTGATTTTAGAACCAAACTGTGCATAAAGCGCGTTGATTTGCTCTTTGTATTCGAAAATATTGGTAAAGTTCGGGTCGTTTACCCAGGTATTGCTGTTAAAATGATCCACGCGGTAATCGGTGATCAAATCGGTAAAGTCACCACGGTAACCCGCTTCAAACTGACTTTTCTTTCCGATAGGTAACACGTAATCGGCTTGTAAAAGGCTTCGCGTTTGTTTTTGATTGTTTAAAGTTCTGTCAATCGTAGCCACACCGGTATCAAAACGGGTATCGCTAATGGTTGCATCGTCATTATCACGGTTGGTTGAGGCCGAAAAATCAACGGTTAATTTATGACCGTCTTTTTTAAACTTCTGCGTGAAATTGGTTGAATATTCTAAATTCTGTGAATCGTTCGACTGGTCGTTAAAACGATTACGGGTATATAGAAAATCGTGATTGGCATCATAATTATTAAAGAATACGTTATCCGGATTGGCACCGTTGTTTTTACGAACGCCAATCGAGTTGGTCCAGGTTAAGGATTTGGTTAAATACCATTCCAAACCGAAACCCGCATTGTAGCCTTTACGCTCTCTTTTGTTTTTACGACGTTCTTCGATATAGCTGGAAACCGCTCCGGTAGTACGATCTAAGTTTTCCGAATCGGTAAACGAATTCCCCGGACTGTTGCTGTAGTTGTATCCAAAGTTGGTAAACAGGTTAAAGTCTTTGCTTCTGAAATTGATATTGGTATTACCACCAAAATTATCCGGATTTCCGGCTACCGCCATAACGCTACCGTTAATTCCCTGTGCTTTTCCTTTTTTAAGAATGATGTTTACGATACCGGCACCACCTTCAGCATCATAACGCGCCGACGGGTTGGTGATTACTTCCACTTTATCAACCGAATCAGCCGGAAGGGTACGTAAAGCATCGGCAACATTGATTCCGGCAAGTCCCGAAGGTTTTCCGTCGATCAGAATACGAACATTGTCGTTACCTCTTAGGCTCACATTTCCGTCTGAATCGACCGTAACCGAAGGAACATTGTCCAAAACATCGCTCACACTACCGCCTTTAACAGTCATGTCTTTTCCTACGTTGTATACTTTTTTGTCCAGTTTAATCTCTACCGTGCTTTTTTCGGCTACTACGGTAACTTCCTGAAGCTGTTTGGCGTCAAGAGCAAGGGTGATCATTCCAAGACTGCTGTCTTTGATCAACTCTTTTTGTGGGATTTCAACGGTCTTAAAAGAAAGAAACTCCACTTTGATATAATAATTTCCAGCAGGTACTTCAAAGCTGAATTCCCCTTTGTCGTTGGTCATCGCACCGGAAACAAGTGATTTGTTTTTTAGATTTTGGGCATAGATATTCGCATATTCCAAGGGTTGTTTGGTTTCGCTGTCCACAACACGTCCGGTAACAGTGACCTTATTGGTGTCTGGTTTTTGCGCGAAAGAGACAACAGAAGACAATAGTAAGAACATTACTACTGCAAAATGAAATCGTTTCATGTGTAATTAGTTTGATTTGCAAGGTTTGACTGCAAAAGTAACCTTGGGTTTAAGTGGGGAATCACAAATGTTTGTTAAAACAAACGTATACTGATTCTAAATAATGTCCAGAATCTTTTCGGTTGGACGGCCAATAACGGCTTTGTCGCCATTGATAACGATCGGACGTTCAATTAGTTTTGGGTTTTCGGTCAAAATGGTGATAATCGCATCGTCGGAAAGCGGCTGGCCTTTATAATTTTCGATCCATAGACTTTCTTTCTGACGCACCAGTTCGATGGGTTGAATGCCCAGTTTTTGAATGATTGTTTGCAGTTCTTCGCGGCGCAACGGCTGGTCCAGGTATTTTACAGTTTCAAATGGGATTCCTTTTTCTTCCAACAAGCAAAGTCCTTCTCTGGATTTGCTGCATCTCGGGTTGTGGTAAATTGTAATCATCGTGCAATATTTTTTACAAAGGAACTACTATTCTGTGAAAATTGGATTAACTTAGTGAAAACAAATTTTCCTCCTTAGGTTTCTATTGGGAGCATACTAAAATCCAGTAACAGATATGTTTATCGAACAAGCCAAAACCAAAAATTTTCGATTCTTTTTGTATTTGCCGATTCCGGTGTTCTTTTTAGTCGTTATGATAGCCAATTATATAGCGTCTTCCGAGATGAATACGGAAGAAGCAATGCATCAGACCATCGCTGCATTTGGTGAAAATGTCACTTTTGTAATGGTAATCATGCCACTTTCGATTGCCTGTCTTTTGTTATGGGTATGGGTCAAAATAATGCATCGTCAAAGTATTACCAGCCTGACAACCTCACGGCCAAAAGTAGACTGGGGCCGAATTTTATTTTCATTCGGATTGTGGGCAACGATATCGATCGTAATGACCCTGGCGGTTTATTTTTCACATCCTGAAAATTTTACGTTTAATTTCCAGCCGGTACCGTTTTTTATCTTTCTGGTGTTGGCTGTATTGTTTATACCGCTGCAAACCAGTTTCGAGGAATATTTGTTCCGCGGCTATCTGATGCAAGGTCTTGGCGTTATCACACGAAGTCGGTTGATTCCATTATTGATCACTTCTATAATGTTTGGACTGATGCATATCGCCAACCCGGAAGTGGGTAAAATGGGCAATATTATATTGATTTATTATATCGGAACCGGATTCTTTCTGGGAATTATGACACTAATGGACGAAGGGCTGGAACTGGCACTGGGTTTTCATGCGGCCAATAATCTGGTTGGAGCACTTTTGGTAACCTCCGACTGGACGGCTTTTCAGACCCATTCCATTTTAAAAGATGTATCGGAACCATCGGCCGGTTTTGACGTGATTCTTCCGGTATTCGTCATTTTTCCGGTGTTGTTGTACATCTATTCACGAAAATACCAATGGACAAACTGGAAAGAGAAACTAACCGGCAAGATCGTATTTGAAAATAAAGAAGGATTATGATGAATAAGCTAACCTACAAAAATGTGCACAATCGTTTTAAGTTAAACGGCGTGCATTTTAACGGAAAAGAATTATATGATAAAGCCTATGTTTTTGTAAAAGAAGGAGATGCACACGAAAAAGCACTGGGGAACTTTATCCTGGAATGGTTTGATGGAAAAGATTATATCGAAATGACTACTTCCGGAACTACGGGTGCACCAAAAAAAATACACTTACAAAAGGCAGCCATGGTCAATTCGGCTCTGGCGACAGGCGATTTTTTCGATTTAAGACCGGGCGATACCGCACTACATTGTTTACCAATACAATATATAGCCGGTAAGATGATGTTGGTGCGCGCTTTTATCCTTGGACTGGAGTTGGATTATGTAGTGCCGGATTCCCGTCCGCTGGATGTAACGGGAAAAAAATACGATTTTGCGGCGATGGTTCCCTTACAGGTGGAAGAATCCTTAGCGGAATTGGATCAGGTTCAAAAACTGATTATCGGCGGCGCCAAAATAAACCCAGCCTTAGCCGAACAATTAAAAACATTACCGGTGACGATTTATGAAACCTATGGGATGACGGAAACAATTACCCATATTGCCGCCAAAAAAATACAGGACACCGCTTTTACCATATTACCAGGAATACATATTGCAACCGACGAACGAGGCTGTTTGGTGATCACGGCACCGCGGATTTGCGAGGAACCATTGGTAACGAATGATATGGTAACGCTAATTGATGACAATCAATTTATATGGTTGGGGCGTTATGATAATGTGATTAACAGCGGTGGCGTGAAATTGTTTCCGGAACAGATCGAGGAGAAGCTGGCGACTACGATACCACAACGTTATTTTGTGATCGGAAAGGAAGACGATACACTCGGTGAAAAACTGGTATTGGTGATCGAGGGGAAACCGTATACGATCGCACCGGAGGTTTTTGACAAACTGGATAAATTTGAAAAACCGAAAGAAATCCTCTTTGTACCGCGTTTTCAAGAAACGGAAACCGGAAAAATCAAACGGAAGGAGACTGTCGCATAAGGGCATAAAAAAACCACAAAGTCACCTGTTTCGCTGTTCACAACACGTTTCTGAATACACGTTGGTTCAAGTGGTCTTTGTGGCGGGTTTTTTATAAGAACTATTGGTTCATTTTAAAATAATAGTCGGCCGAATGTTTGCCGCTTCCGTAAAACAGGAAAAAGACACAGACCAACAGGGTGATCGAGGCCATAATCAGGTTTTGTACATTCATTTGTCCTAAAAAGTTAACCAGAACTGCTCCGAGGAGTATCGGCAATTGTGCCCAGATGGACCAACGGGTCAGTAATCCGAAAATGATCATAATACCGCCTACCATATGTGCCGAAGCTACATAATGGATCAGAAGCATTTCACTACCGAAATTCCGGTTCATATGACCGAGAATCTCGTGTAAGTACTGTCTGTTTGTGATAAAAAATACGCCTTTTAAAAACAAAAAGACACCAAGGCCAATACGCACCAGATCTATCGGATAGCTGGTATGAGCGTTTGCCCATTTGTTTAAACTTTTTACTCTATCCATAACAAATGACAATTTTATTTAGTATGAAAGTTACTAAATAAAATTAATATTTGATAATATATCAGTTAAAAGTTAGGTTTTTATCTGTTTTAAGTGTTAAAATAATAATTTTTGTAAATTATTTCTGAACGTTGTAATACATTTTTTTAGTATTAAACTCCAATTGATCGGCAGTAATCTTTTTGTCGAATTTTTGCCATTCGGTGGTAACGTTCATTCGGATGGTTTTTCCTTTGTAGGTATATTCTACCGGCATCTGAAAATTTTCTACGTCAACGTTCCAACGGTATTCCAAACGATTGTTTTGTGTTCGGAGTTCCAATACCGGGATGTTTTTGTAGCGCAGGTATTGGTTGAATAGCGGCGTGAAGTCTTTTCCGGTTTCCTTATTAAAGAACGTAATAACGGTTTCGGTATCGATAATTTGTTTTTTATAGGTCTCGGAATAATCCAGTAACAGTTTCCACCATTTGGCGTCGTCGTTAAGGATGTGACGAATGGTATTGAGCATCAGAGCACCTTTGTAATACATATCGCCCGAGCCTTCTTTGTTTACGCCATAAAAGCCAATAATAGGCCGGTCGTTTTTAACGTTGCGACTTTGTCCGTTTACATAGGCGATCGCTTTGTCGTAACCCAGATTACATTCTACAAAAACCGCTTCGGTATAGGTGGTAAATGCCTCGTGAATCCACATATCGGCAATATCTTTGGAGGTGATGCTGTTTCCAAACCATTCGTGCCCGGATTCGTGTATGGTGATAAAATCGAATGTCAGTCCGATACCGGTACCGCTCAGGTCGGATCCCAAATAGCCTTTGCGGTACTTGTTTCCGTAGGCTACGGCACTTTGGTGTTCCATCCCTAAATAAGGTGTTTCGACCAATTTATAGCTGTCTTCCCAAAACGGGTATTTTCCAAATTTCGATTGGAAGCAGTCCATCATCGGTTTTACTTCTTCAAAATGTTTACGGGCTTTGGCTTCGTTTTCACGTAGTACATAATAATCCAGATCAAGACCTTTGTAATTGTCGTGGATAAGAACATAATCGGCTATATTGACGGTAATATCGTAATTGTTTATTGGGTTGATCACTTCCCAGTCCCAACGGGTATAGCCATTTTTCAGATCTTCACTACCTTTAAAGCGACCATTGGAAACGTTCATCAGGCCATTTGGAACGGCTACTTTTACGCTGGCGCCATTATCGGGTTCATCGGTTTGCGAATCTTTAACCGGATACCATAAACTGGCTCCGGTTCCCTGTACGGCTACGGCGATCCAGTCTTTCCCTTTGCTATCTTTGCTAAATACAAAGCCGCCATCCCAAGGTGCATTTTTGGCGACTACGGGTTTACCGGAATAATAGAATCGTATGGTTTCGGTATTTCCTTTTAAAAGGCGCTCCGGAAAAGCTACAAAAACGGCGTCGTTATCGCGTTTGTATTCCAGTTTTTTGTTTTGAAACAGTATACTGTCGACCTGCATGTTTTCAAATAGATCTACCTGAATCTTATTGGTGTGTGTTACGACTTTAAAAGTGATGTCGTTATATCCGGTTATTGAGCGTTCTTCCGGATTGATTTTGATATTCAGATCATAACGTTGTACATCATAACTGCTACGTTCTGCCCGTAGGCCCCCGTGAAGGGAATCCCTGCGGGTAAAGACGTCTTTTTCGGTGATCAATTGAGCGGAAACCTGCTGGAAACCGAACAATAAAAGGGAAGAAAGTATAAAGTTTTTCATAATCGTATTGATTTTAATCCGGGGTAAGGAAAGCGGTAGTATAAATAAAAAATCTACTGCTTACGAATAAGTAGTAGATTTTTAAAATTGTTACACTATGTGGTGTTAAACCTGAATTACACCAAGGTTAAACGGTTTTTCGATAGGAGCGTGGTTTGCGGCTTCGATTCCCATGGAAATCCATTTACGGGTATCCAGCGGATCGATAATTGCATCGGTCCACAATCGTGAAGCGGCATAATAAGGCGATACCTGTGCATCGTAACGCGCTTTGATTTTGTCGAACATTTCGGCTTCTTTTTCCGGAGTCAGTTCTTCTCCTTTGGCTTTTAACGAGGACGCTTCAATTTGTAATAAAACTTTAGCTGCCTGCGCACCACCCATAACGGCTAGTTCGGCACTTGGCCAGGCGAAGATCAATCTTGGATCATAGGCCTTTCCGCACATGGCGTAATTTCCGGCGCCATAAGAGTTTCCTACCACTACGGTAAATTTCGGCACCACAGAGTTGGACACCGCATTTACCATTTTGGCACCGTCTTTAATGATACCACCATGTTCGGATTTGGAGCCTACCATAAATCCGGTTACATCCTGAAGGAATACCAACGGGATTTTTTTCTGATTACAGTTGGCAATAAAACGGGTTGCTTTATCGGCACTGTCGGAATAAATAACCCCACCAAACTGCATTTCGCCTTTTTTGGTTTTAACCACTTTACGCTGGTTGGCTACAATTCCAACGGCCCAACCGTCAATACGGGCATAGCCGGTAATAATCGTCTGTCCGTATCCGGCTTTGTATTCGTCAAATTCCGAATTGTCGACCAAACGATTGATGATATCCATCATGTCGTATTGTTCGGAACGCGCTTTCGGTAGTATGCCGTAAATTTCGTTTTCATCCAAAGCAGGTTTGGCTGGTTTTTCACGGTTGTAGCCGGCTTTTTCAAAATCACCGATCTTGCCTACAATGTTTTTAATCGTATCCAAAGCGTCTTTATCGTCTTTGGCTTTATAATCGGTCACTCCTGAAATTTCGCAGTGTGTTGTCGCACCGCCCAGGGTTTCGTTGTCAACCGTTTCGCCAATAGCAGCCTTAACCAGGTAACTTCCGGCCAGGAAAATACTTCCGGTTTTGTCTACAATCAAGGCTTCATCGCTCATAATTGGAAGATAGGCACCACCGGCAACACAGCTTCCCATTACGGCGGCGATCTGGGTGATTCCCATACTGCTCATGATGGCATTGTTGCGGAAAATACGACCGAAGTGTTCTTTATCCGGGAAAATTTCATCCTGTAGCGGAAGGTATACGCCGGCACTATCTACCAAATAGATAATCGGCAATTTGTTTTCCATTGCGATTTCCTGTGCTCTCAGGTTCTTTTTTGCAGTAATCGGAAACCAGGCTCCGGCTTTTACGGTTGCATCATTGGCTACCACAATACATTGTTTTCCTTTGATATATCCGATTTTGACAACCACTCCACCGGAAGGACATCCGCCGTGTTCTTTGTACATGCCTTCACCTACAAAAGCACCGATTTCGACACTTTTTGACTTTTCGTCCAATAAATAATCGATACGCTCACGGGCTGTCATTTTGCCTTCACCGTGTAATTTTGCAATTCGTTTTTCGCCACCTCCGAGCTTTACTTTTGCTAAATTTTGTTTTAATTCGGAGACTAAAAGCTTGTTATGATCTTCGTTTTTGTTGAAGTTTAAGTCCATTATATGTTGTTTCGCTTTGAGTTTGTTTGTTGGAGCGCTAATTTACGATTTAATTACCAATAAAAAAGAAGGTGTCCGTCGAAGTTTTTGATGGGGATTAATTAAACATGAATTGTTATTTACTTAACGTTAGCTTAACATTACAAGGGTAATTTCGCGTCATTAAATTAACATATGATGTCATTAAACAACATTTTCCAGTTTTTAGTACCGAAAGATAAGAAATTCTTTCCTCTTTTTGAGCAGGCTTCTATTAACCTGATCCAATTGGCAGAAACCCTTCACGAAGCGGTAAACGCACCAAAAAATGAAAGAGAAGAGTACTTCAAAAAGATTGAAGAGTTAGAAGCTAACATCGAAGAAATTACCCATAAAACGAATCTGGAACTAAGCCGTAACTTTATCACGCCATTCGACCGTGAAGATATCCACGCTTTGATCACTGCTATCGACGATGTAGCCGATTATATGCACGGAGCGGCAAGCAGAATGCGTTTGTATCAGGTAGAAAAAATTACAAAATCGATCCGTAAATTAACGGAAATCAACTTAGAAGCGTGTCAGCATATCGGAAATGCGATTAAGGAATTAAAAGACCTTAAAAACTTAAAAGCGATTGCCGATGCTTGTAAGAAAATCAACAAACTGGAAAGTAAAGCGGATAACGTATTCGATAAAGCCGTAGCGGATATTTTCGAAAACGAAACCGATGCTAAAAATATCATCAAATACAAAGAGGTTTTGTCTGCATTAGAGACGGCTTCCGACAAGTGTAAGAGTGTTGCCAATGTTTTAGAATCGGTAACGGTTAAATATTCATAACAACAGTCATCACCCCAGAAAACAAATCGTATGGATTTTACATTACTTGTCATAATCATTGTATTAGCACTGATTTTTGATTATATCAACGGTTTTCACGATGCGGCCAACTCGATTGCGACCATCGTAGCCACAAAAGTACTGACACCATTCCAGGCAGTATTATGGGCGGCGGCCTTTAACTTCGCAGCTTATTTTATCTCCATGTACTGGATCGGTGAATTTAAGATTGGTAACACCATCGCCAAATCGGTTAACGAAAACTTTATTACCCTAGAGGTGATTCTGGCCGGACTTATCGCGGCAATTATCTGGAACTTATTAACCTGGAAACTGGGAATTCCATCTTCATCGTCCCACACTTTATTGGGTGGATTTATGGGAGCAGCATTGGCACATGCCGGAGCTTTATCCGATAATGGAGTAGACGTAATTAACTACGCTAAAGTAATCCCAACATTCCTGTTTATTTTCTGCGCCCCGTTGATCGGTATGTTTATCGCCTATCTGATTACCATTTTAATTATGAATATCTGCCGAAAGGCGAATCCGCATAAAGCCGACAAATGGTTTAAAAAATTACAGTTGGTGTCTTCGGCCTTGTTTAGTTTGGGTCACGGAGGAAACGATGCTCAGAAAGTTATGGGTATCATCGGAGCAGCTGTAATCTGTTATCATATGAATATTGGTGACGTAGCCTATACTGCTTTGGATTCGAGTCACCGTTTTGCACACTTTGTGGAAGACTGGGCCTGGGTTCCTTTTGTGAGTTTCCTGGCGATCGGTTTAGGAACACTAAGCGGTGGATGGAAGATCGTTAAAACAATGGGATCTAAAATTACCAAAGTAACACCATTAGAAGGTGTAGCAGCCGAAACTGCCGGTGCGGTTACCTTATATTTAACCGAGCATATGGGAGTTCCGGTATCAACAACGCATACCATTACCGGTTCGATTATCGGGGTTGGAATTACAAAACGTATTTCAGCGGTACGATGGGGGGTAACGATTAACCTGTTATGGGCCTGGATTCTTACGATTCCGGTATCGGCTTTAATCGCAGGAATCATGTATTATATTTTGAAAATGTTCCTGTAATTGGGAATTGAAATACTAAAAAAAGAGCTGTCATCCGACAGCTCTTTTTTATTTACCTTTTAGATATTTCATGTTGTAAACCACAATCCGGTCGTTGTAATAAATGTACAACTGTTTGCGGTTGCCTTGTTTTTTACGGGTGTAAATCGCAATGGTACAATCTTCTCCTTCGTTGGTGACACACTGAAAAGAGGCAATGTCGTCGGTAGCGGTCGATTTAACATCGAAATACTTAACGATTTTAAACAACTGTTCGACATTGGAATAAACCATAATCCGGTTTTTTTCGGTGTTCAGGTCGATAATGATTTCCGCTTTACGGAATTCGGTATAATCACTCCATTTTCCTTTTTTGTCTTTTTCGGCCACGCTGACACCGGTCGTGACAAAACGGTAATCCTGACTGTAAAGCTGACTGCTTCCGGATAGAAACAGTACTAGAAGTAGGGCTTTTCGAATCGTTTTCATTTTAGTACTATGCTTTAATGGGAACAATAATACAAAAAAAACGTCCGGAACGCCGTATTATTTTAGCGGTTTTTTCGAAACCTTTATTTTTAAGGAAATACTAACCCTTTTGTGAACCAAAAAAATGTAAATTCGCAGCATGATGAATAAAAATGAAATGGAAGCGATCCATACCTTATTGGCTACGCCAAAAAAAATCGCGATCATTCCCCATCGAAATCCCGACGGAGACGCTATGGGGTCGACACTGGCATTGTACCACACTTTTCTGCAACTGGGCCATCAGGCGGTTGTCGTGGCGCCCAATGAATTTCCGGATTTTTTGCACTGGCTTCCGGGAGCCGATACGGTTCGTGTTTTTGAAACCAGTAAAAAGACCTGTGAAGCGCTGATCAATGACGCGGATATTGTTTTTACATTAGATTTTAACGCCTTACACCGCACCGGTGAGCAGATGGAAAATTTCCTGAAAACCCTGACGGAAAAATTATTCATCATGATCGACCACCACCAGTTGCCGGATAACTATGCCAAGTATACGTTTTCGGATACCGGTTATGGTTCTACCTGCGAAATGGTTTATACGTTTTTGACCGGTTTGGGCTATGCCGATTTGATCAATAAAACGGTGGCGACCTGCATTTATACCGGTATTGTAACCGATTCGGGTTCGTTCCGTTTTCCGCTTACAACCAGTACGACGCATCGTGTCGTAGCCGATCTGATCGATCGTGGTGTTGAAAACAGTACGATTCATAACTTACTGTTCGATACAAGCTCGTATAACCGTTTGCAGTTATTAGGGCGCGGTTTGCAAAACCTGAAATTACTTCCGGAATACAAAACGTCCTATATTACCCTAAGTCAGGACGAATTGGATCAGTTTCATTATGTGAAAGGCGATACCGAAGGCATTGTGAACTATGGATTATCAATCAAAGGGATCGATTTTACCGCTATTTTTATCGAAAATAAAGAAGAAGGAATCGTAAAAATATCGTTCCGTTCGCAAGGCAGTTTCGATGTAAATCAATTTGCACGGGAACATTTCAATGGCGGCGGACATATCAATGCGGCCGGAGGAAAATCCTTTTTAACATTAGACGAAACGATACAACAATTTATTGCTATTTTAGCGTCTGAAAAGACTACATAAGTTATGAAAAGAATCTATTTCTTAGTGCTGGCCGTTTTGGGATTTGCTTTTACAAGTTGTTCCCAGCAACAGGCACGGCATCCGATTTCGCATAGTTCGGGGACTTTTATCAAAGAATCGATCAAGCGAAATAAAAAACTGATCGCCAATGAAGAATCGCTTATCGAGGCCGTGATCAGTAAAGATACCGCAAAAGCCTATGTTGCTTCAGCCAAAGGATATTGGTATCGTTATGATATCAAAAATGATACAGAAACCCTGACGCCTAAAAAAGGCGATATTGCTTATTTTGATTATAACATCAGTGATTTGGACGGTAAACAGATTTATTCGGAAGCCGATTTAAAATCGCAGGTCTACCATGTGGACAAACAAAACATTATGATGGGACTTCGCGATGGGATCAAACTGATGAAAAAAGGAGAGAAGGTAACCTTCCTGTTTCCGTCGCATATGGCCTATGGGTATCACGGCGATAATGATAAAATCGGAACGAATCAACCGTTAATCTGTACGGTTACGCTGACCGATTTAAAACCGGGGGCTTCCGAAAAAAGCAAACCGGCTCCGAAAACCGAAACTGAAAATACAAAAAACCAACCCGAAAACTAGTAATAATTATCAATTTAAAAATGAAATCAATGACAAGTTTATTTGTAGGCCTTGTTGCATTATTCAGCTCTTGTACGTCGTCTTATGATAAGTTAGGCGATGGGCTTTACGCCGATATCGAGACGAATAAAGGTAACATTATCGTTAAATTAGAATATCAAAAAACGCCGGTAACCGTAGCGAATTTTGTATCGTTAGCCGAAGGTAAAAACCCTTTTGTAAAGGATAAATTCAAAGGGAAACCGTTTTATAATGAGGTTAAATTTCACCGTGTGATCAAAGATTTTATGATTCAGGGTGGTGATCCGGATGGAAATGGAGAAGGTGGACCAGGTTATAAATTTAAAGATGAAATCGCACCGGAATTAAAACATTCTAAAGCGGGAATCTTATCGATGGCTAACGCCGGACCAGGTACAAATGGAAGTCAGTTTTTTATCACGCACAAAGCTACGCCATGGTTAGACGGAAAACACAGTGTTTTCGGAGAAGTGGTACAAGGTATGGATGTGGTAAATAAAATCGAACAAAACGATGTGATCAAAAAAATCACCATCATCCGTGTTGGAAAAGATGCTAAGAAATTCGATGCGCCAAAAGTATTCAAAGGGTATTACGATACCGAATCGGTAGCACAAAAGAAACTGGCAGAGAGCCTTACTAAAGTAAAAACAGAAAAAGTTGCGGCATTTGCTGCAGCAAAAGCAGGGGCTACTAAAACACAATCCGGATTGGAATATGCTATCGTTAACAAAGGAAGCGGTAAAAAGCCAGCTGCCGGAACACAGGTATATGTGCACTATGCGGGTTATTTCGAAAATGGAGATTTGTTTGATACCAGCTACGAGGACATTGCAAAAGCTTTCGGAAAGCTTGATGCCAACAGAGCCGCAGCAAACCAGTATATGCCATTTCCATTCCCTTACGGTAAAAAAGAAGGTTTGATCCCGGGCTTTATCGAAGGATTGGAGAATATGTCTTTGGGTGATAAAGCGATCCTTTTTATTCCATCGCATTTGGGATATGGAGAAAGAGGTTATGCGATTATCCCACCAAATACCAATTTGATTTTCGAAATCGAAATGTTGGAAACGCCACCGGCGCCAAAAACAAAATAAAAGTAAAGTCCCGAATTTATCGGGACTTTTTTTGTGGAATTAATTGCTATTCCAGTCAATTTTTCGAGAGAGATACATCACCAGTCCAAGAATGATAAACAATCCGATACTACCCACCAGAAGGGCGTAATTTTCCATTTGAATGATAATGTAGATGAACAAATACAAAGCCGATAGCGACGTACCAATGAGTAACGGGAATTTAGGGTTCTTTAGAATCGAAAACGAATACAAACTGATCATCAGTACAACGCCAATACCGGAAAGGATATACGCCAGTCGGAAGCTACTGTGTTCGGTGATCGCGATAAGCAACGTATAGAACAACACCAGTGCTATACCAATCATAAAATACTGGAAGATGTGGATGCGGATTTTACTGATGGACTGAATCAGGAAAAACGTCAGGAAGGTCAGACCAATCACCAGAAAGCCGTATTTGGAAACGCGTTCGTTTTTCTGATATTCGTCTACCGGTACGACAAAATTCACTCCAAAAGCATACCGACTCAGATCGGGTAGGTTGTTGAAATATTGCTGCGAAAACGCTCTGTTAATGTGGAGTACTTTCCATTTCGCCTGAAAACCATCATCCGAGATTACTTTTGTTTTATCGTTTGGAAGGAAGTTACCGGTAAAACCAGGGCTGTGCCAGTTGGATTTCATACTCATTTCGGTTGTTTTTCCAATCGGAACAAGTCGGATCATCTGACTACCATCGTATTTGACTTTAAACTGAAAGCTTTTCGGGAAAGAGGCGGCTATCATATCGATAGGTGCGGTTTCTAAGGTTTCCAGGCCTACAAAGCCCCCATTGTTATTGTAAGTCGGTTCGAAAGTATACGGTTTGCCTCCAAATGTTATATCCACCTGATCTTTAATGCTCTTTAGATTGGTCGTCTGAATCAGGATGGTCGTTTTATCCCAATGGATGTTTCCGGCCGGTATGTTTTGGATGTCAAAATCCGGTTTTACATACGAACCTTTAAAATTCATTTCGGCCGTAAATACCGTAGCATCATAAATATTCCGGTTTAAGGGTTTGGTTTCGACAGTCGTCTGATTTTCCAGTTTTTCCGGGAAAATATAGGTATACTGAAGGGTTGTGCTATTGGCTTCGGTATACGGTACTTTTAAAATGGGTCCGTAAAAATAAACGCTGCTTCCCCATTTTTCGCTTACTTCTTTGACCACGTCGTTTTTACGCTGCGAACGTTCCGAAATTAAGTCTTTGACAAATTGTAGCGGTATAAGCAGAAATAGTACCAGAAAGCCGATCATGATCATTTTGACCGTGGGTGTTTGCAAGAAAGGAATTTCGATTCTTGGAATGTTTACTTCCGGTCTGGAAGTGTCTTTGTCTGATTGATGGTCCATGTTGATTTGATTTAAGGTTATTGAATTTTAAATGTTTTCCGAATGTTTTCGGTCGGTTGTAACAAGAGTTTGGAATAGTCGAGGTAATAAAAGGCTAAGGCTCTGCGTCCTCGTTTGTAATACGAGTGGAAGAATGATATTTCGAAAGGGTAAAAAAGTGTTCCGATCAGGACGACCATAAACAGATAGGCACTTCTTTTCCCGTTGCCGAGTAGGTAGCATTGCATGGCGATTTCTTCTTTCACCGACGTTCCGATTCCAGTGAGAATATGCATGACATCATGATCTTCCAGTTTGGGTTCCATTGTAAAATGGTTTACGGTTAAAAATATGCCAAGGTCGTTTCCTAACGTTTTTTCCGGATAGGTGAGTAGTTCCTCTTTGGTTACGCTCCATGGGGCATTCTTTTTTAAAAAGTGCTGATACGGTACTTTGGAAAGCCTGTAAAACAGTTCGAATAATTTGTCTTTCATATTTAAAAGTACTTTGAATTTCAAAGTTAAAAGGTAAAAAAATAGTGCTAGTGTTTTTGGATTAGTTTTTCAAGCGCGTCAATATGCTCCTGAAAGGCTTTGCGACCTTCCTGAGTTGCGTTATAACGGGTATTGGGTTTTTTTCCGATAAATTGTTTCTCGATAGCGATATAGTTTTCACTTTCAAGTGCTTTGGCATGGCTGGCCAGATTGCCGTCGGTCACGCCCAAAAGCTCTTTAAGCGTCGTAAAGTCGGCATACTCGTTGACCATCAGTATGGACATAATGCCCAGACGGATCCGATGGTCAAATGCTTTATTGATATTTTCGATCAGACTTTTCAAAACAATTATTTTCGGTCGTATTTATAATGCATCACGGCGCCGTAGAGGATATGGCAGATTCCGAATCCAAGTGCCCAAAAGTACAAACCATAATTGGAAAATACTACGGATAATAGCCCTAAAATGATTTCGGTGATCCCGAGGTAACGAACATCGCGTAAGGTGTATTTACTGGCGTTTAAACAAGCCATACCGTAAAAAATTAGGGTAGTGGGAACGAGCAGATCGTAATAGCCTTTGGCAAATAATAGTAGTGTCAGAATGCCACCGGTTACCAAGGGGATAAAAAAGTTAATCAATAATCTTTTGGAAGAGGCATTCCATACTTTTTCGCCTGTTTTCTTTGCTTTATTAACGGTGAAGATATACGCGGTGATTAAAGAGGCAATCAGTACGGACAGTGTTACTACAATCATTTGTTGGAATAGGGAGCTGTCAACGGAAGCATAGGCTTCGGTATTGGTACGGATCAGATAGTGGCCCACGAAAGCGCCAATCAAAGCATAGGCACCGGCCAAAATCCCGGAAAGACCGCTTAATGAAATAAATTGAGTCGATTTATTCATCAAGTCCTTGATGTCTTTTAAATCCTGTAAATAATTAGTTGTATCCATTTAAAAGTACTTTGAAAAACAAAGTAAGTGATATTTTTTGAAACGAACAATTTTTTTTAAGAAAATAAATCAGATAACGGCCAATTCATCGGAAATTATCAAAACAAGTGATATGTTTGTAAAAAGATTCAAAAGGATGCGTATAGTAGGCTATTTTCTGGTTATCATCGGTGTGTTGTTTGGGGTGTATCTCCTGATGGCACTTATCGGTATTACCACATATACGGAACACTTAAAAGGGGAGAAACCCAGTTTTCTGATTGTGTACTATATGGGAATTGTAGTGGCGATGGTGGTATTGGCTGTAGCCGACTTTCTGTTGATTCGCTACGGTCGGCGTCTGATTCGCAAGGCAAAAAATAATGCCGCTACGGTTTCTCCAGACAATAAAGCGAGATAGATATGAAACCGGCCGACGTATATATTATCAACCAACCGGAGCCGTATCGTTCGATATTGTTGCATTTGGTGGCGGTTTTGGAAATGACTTTGGAAACGTCCTACAAATTGGAATACAAGTGGAAAGTTCCGCATATGTATTATAAAGGCCGACCTTTTTGTTTTCTGAATGCAAGTCATAAAGGACAGTTTGTCGATCTTGGTTTTTCGAGAGGTTTTAAGCTTTTGCAACATCAGGATCAGTTGGTGTCGGAAGGACGAAATACAATGAAATCATTACGCTACCAATCGCTCGAAGAAATAGATCCGATGGTATTAACGGATTTGATCCAGGAAGCGATGGCGTTATATCCATAAAAAAAGGCTCCAAACGGAGCCTTCTTTATCGAGTATCTTTTCTCTTGCTTCTTTTCTCTTTTAGGTTATATTCTAAAAATACCACCAAAAGCAATCACACGTTGTAAAAACATAAAGTGCTGTGATGCTTTATCGTCGTTACTATACGTGGTTTTGATATCATTCATGTCGATATAACCTCCTTTTAATTCGGCCTGAATAAAGAAGTGTTTAAAGAAAGTCAGGTTAAGACCGGCTTTGGCTGAAAGTCCGAATCCGGAAATGTGGAAATCGTCATGACGTTCTTTATTGAATAATTTAGCGTTGGTTTTAGGGAATAAAACACCACCACCAACACCTTCGGTTATATTGATCTGAAATACGTCGGTATTAGTAATGCCAAACCATTTTGAAATATCGTCCACGCGGGAAAATTCGGTGTTGATATAGTTTAATCCGTCGGTATGTTCGAATGTAAGGAAACTTTCATCGGTTAAATCCACCATTCCGTTACTTACAACGGTGTTGTTGTATTCGGCCGGATAATTCCCGGAAATACGCGCTACCTGATCCTGACGCATTACATATTTCATATGATCCACACCAATCGAAATATTGTATTTGTCGGTGATAAAATAACCAACACGCAAGTTGGTCTGCGGAATTGTCATTCGTCCCGGGTTGATATAGTCAATATGCCATCCCTTAGGTTTGTCCTGAGCTGCAACATCGTGCAGGGTAAAATCGTAATCGGCACCTTGAAAATGGATATCCGAATTGGTGAAATTTGCGCGGTTTCCGCCCCAGAAAACGTAAAACTTACCTTTGTTGTGAGCCGTGTATTTTTCAGGTGTGATTGCTTCTTCCTGAGCAAAGGTGTACTGTGAAAAAACACAAAAAGTTAGCACAGCCATTAAAAATGGATGTTTCATTATCGATAGTAAAAATTAAAAAGAATTTACAGTTTTACGGATCGCTACCAGTTTTTGCATCAGCCCTTCAAAATAATCCAGGTGTAGCATATTGGCACCATCGCTTTTCGCATTGGCAGGGTCGAAGTGGGTTTCGATAAAAATACCATCTACACCAACCGCGATTCCGGCTTTGGCAACCGTCTCGATCATATCCGGACGACCACCGGTAACGCCAGCCGACTGGTTGGGTTGTTGTAGCGAGTGGGTTACGTCGAGTACCGTAGTAGCAAATTGTTGCATGGTTGGGATTCCTCTGTAATCCACAATCATATCCTGATAACCAAACATGGTTCCGCGATCGGTAACCATCACGTTTTCGTTCTGGCAGTCCAATACTTTTTGTACGGCATGTTTCATGCTTTCCGGACTCATAAACTGACCTTTTTTCAGGTTTACAGTTTTTCCGGTTTGTGCCGCTGCTACCACAAGATCCGTCTGACGTACTAAAAACGCAGGAATCTGAAGAATGTCTACATACTCGGCAGCCAATTCGGCATCGTGGTTTTCGTGAATATCGGTAACCGTTGGTACACCAAACTCTTTGGATACCTTCTGAAGTATTTTCAAGGCTTTTTCGTCTCCAATACCGGTAAAACTATCGATTCGGGAACGGTTTGCCTTTTTAAACGAGCCTTTAAAAACATAAGGAATCGCAAGTTTGTCGGTAATGCCTACTAATTTTTCGGCAATTCGCATGGCCATTTCCTCGCCTTCAATGGCACAAGGTCCGGCCAATAAAAAGAAATTTCCGCTATCTGTATGTTTGATTTGCGGTATATTGGATAAGTTCATAATGGATTCTTAAAAAGTCACACAAATATACAACAAAAATCCTTCCAAAAAACGTTTTGGAAGGATGCGATTTCTTATAGTATTCTTAAAATTAGCGTGTTCGGGATGGGTTTTTCTTAATAGATAAACCCTTAGGACACATTATTTTGCCTTTTTCGAAAGTGTTAAAGTGAAGTACCAGCGGTTTGGACTGACCTTCCCAGGTTACCGTATAAACGGCTAGCATTCCGGCGCCTACACGGTTGTGTTTGGTTGGAAACGGACAACAGGTTCCGGTTTTTTCGAAATGTAGTTTTTGTCCGTCGGGACCTTCCAATCCGTTAAAAAAGTAGGTTACATTATTTTTTTCCTGCGATTCCGCAATAAACCCAATGTTGATCGGATAGTCCGAATCATATCCGTATTTGGCGTTATCACTGTACTCGGTTAGGATATAATAATCCTCACGGAGAATAGGACGCGAAGCGGTATCATCAATATTTTTAATTGTCGATTTGGTGCTGATACAGGAAGAAACCGACAGCGCCAATATTAGCAGGGCAAAAGCTGTTTTTTTCATAATTAATTTCGGTTTTTGGTCTGAATAAAATAAGCGGCAATGGCCGATAGTATAATTCCTAACGACAGGATGTTTAAAAACCCTTGTGAAATAAAGCTCTGAAGGTTAAAATAGCCCGTTGCAAATTCCTTATTACCCGGTTTGGTTTTTAGTACATTGGCGATAGCATTGTCGAAAAAATCCGGAGAAATCACCTCGTGAAAAATAAGCTGCACCAGCGGACTGATAGCCGCAATGAACAACGTCAGTATCGCTCCCGAGATAAAAGCTTGTTTATAGGTAATGGTATCGTTGTAAAAAGTAGTCTTTTTTTCTTTCAGTGCCAGCGTAAAAACAATAATATATACGATTCCAAAAAGCAAACTGATATAAAAATAACTACTGATTTTTTCGTTGTGAAAGCCGGCCAATTTTTCTAAAAACAACCATATAACAGTGGCTACGGAAAAAATAATACTCCATTTTATTTCGGTAAAAAACTTTTTCATCTGCGGATAAATTTATGGTTTCAAAGGTAACAGAATATTTGGTTTGCCGAAAATTATGTAATCAATGTTACACAAAAATACGGGTCGAATAAGTACTTTTGCCCTAAATCAGTTTTTTATGGAAGTACTTTATGGAACCTGGCCTTGGTATATATCGGGCTTTTTGATCGGAATGGTGATGCTGACACTCATTTATTTTGGGAAAGCATTCGGAATGTCCTCTAATTTGCGAACATTATGCAGTATTGCCGGAGCGGGTCGTTTTGCCGATTTTTTCCGATTTGACTGGAAAGCGCAACGCTGGAATCTGGCGGTGGTTTTCGGAGCGATGTTGGGCGGTTTTGTGGCGGTTCATTTTTTAAGTGACGGAAGCGGGGTTAACCTAAATCCAACCACGGTCGAACAATTGGCTGCGATGCATATCGAAGCTCCGGAAGGGAAACTGGCTCCGGATTCGTTAATGGGGTTTGAAGCGCTAAAAAATCCGAAAACTTTTATCATTTTATTGGCTGGTGGCTTGCTGATCGGCTTCGGAACACGTTATGCCGGCGGATGTACATCCGGTCATGCTATTTCCGGATTGAGTAATTTACAGTTGCCTTCGCTGATTGCCGTAATCGGATTTTTTATCGGTGGATTGATCATGTCCCATTTTCTATTACCTCTAATTTTTAGATAAGATGAAATATATCAAATTTATAGCAGTCGGTTTTGTATTCGGAATCGTACTAACCAAATCAGAAGCGGTATCCTGGTACCGTATTTATGAGATGTTCCAATTCCAGTCGTTCCATATGTTCGGAATTATTATGGTGGCCGTAATGACCGGTTTGATCGGTGTTCAGTTGATCAAACGTAAAAACCTAAAAGATTATACCGGTGCGCCCATTGCGATCGAAGCCAAAGAAAAAGGATTGGCCCGTTATATTATTGGCGGGACCTTGTTTGGATTGGGTTGGGCAATGGTTGGATCTTGTCCGGGACCAATTTTTATCCTGTTAGGCGCCGGATTCTGGGGCGCGGGAGTGATTTTACTCGGAGCGCTTTTGGGAACCTATATCTACGGATTGTTAAAAGAAATATTGCCACATTAAGAATGGCTTGAAAATAAAAAGTCCCGATTTTATCGGGACTTTTTTTATTGTATTTCAGCGCTTAAACCGGCGTCCAGTAAGGACGAACACTGCGGTTTAAGGTCGTTATACGAACCGGTTTTAACCGTGCATTTTCCGGTATAATGTACCAAAATGGCACATTGTTCGGCTTGCTCGGAGGTATGGTCGCAAACGCGGATTAAAGTGTCTATTACGTGATCGAAAGTATTTACATCGTCGTTAAACAGGACAATTTCATTGTTTAATGAAATCAGTTCTTCAATCGATACACTTTCTAAAACTTTTTCCTGGGTACTCATAATCAGAAGCTTAGTTTAATTTTTAGCTAATTTACATATTTTAGAGATACCCAATTGTTCTTTTGGAACTTTTTAACATACGTCAGTCCTTTTTCGGTACACGACGCATCGATAAACGGAATGTCTTCCTCATAGAAGCCACTTAGCAATAGTAAGCCGCCTTTATTCAGGCAGTTTACATAGGCTTGCATATCGTTGAGTAAAATATTACGGTTGATATTTGCAATGATCAAATCGTATTTCTGGTCGATCAATAAAGCAGCGTCACCTTCGTAAACCGTGATATGTTTACAATTGTTGCGTTCGGCATTTTCGATTGAATTCAGATAACACCAGTTGTCGATATCAATAGCGTCGATCGGTTGTGCGCCACGCATTTCGGCCAAAATCGCCAAAATCGCCGTTCCACATCCCATGTCAAGGGCTTTCATTCCGGTTACATCGGTTTCCAACAGGTGTTGTGCCATCATAAATGTTGTCTCATGGTGACCGGTTCCAAAACTCATTTTTGGTTCGATTACGATATCGTATTGAGCGTCATTTTTTTCGTGGAAAGGCGCGCGAATCTGACAAATACCGTCAATGTCGATCGGTTCAAAATTCTTTTCCCATTCTTCATTCCAGTTTACCTGTTCGATTTCTTCTATGGTGTAGGAAATGGTAAATTCCTCCGAATGTAAAATCTGTATATCATCCAGGATATTTTCATTCCACAGCTCTTTTTGAACATAAGCGGAAAGCCCGTTTTCGGTTTCGATAAAACTTTCGAAAGCAGTTTCTCCCAATTCGGCGATTAAAATTTCAGAACCTAACTCTTTGGGTTCCACGGAGAAATGGTATCCTATATAATTATTTTGCATAACATTAATTTTTCGCAAAGGTAACATTATCTTAATATCGTTGGCCAATAAATAACATTAGTTTTGCTCCTAGATAACACAACACTAACATGAGAATACAACTAACGATTATTTTACTGTTCGTCGCAGCCGTACTACAGGCGCAGGACATTAAGATTAGCACCAAAGATAACGATTTAAAATTAGCGGCTTTACCCTACTACAGCTACGGTAAGGGACTTGGAATCACTTCTGCCGACAGTCTTTTCCAGCTAAATATCCGTTTCCGGATGCAAAACCGAATCGGGTTTATCAAAAATGAAGGCGAAGACGATGCGTATGACGGACAGATTCGTCGTTTGCGTTTGCGTTTTGACGGTTATGTAGGAAATCCGCATTTTCTGTATGTGTTGCAATTGTCGTTTGCACCGGGTGATGTTGGTGAAATCCACGATGGTGAAAATATCAATATCATCCGGGATGCGGCGGTTATCTATCGACCGAACCGAAATTGGAGTTTTACCTTTGGACAGACCAAATTACCAGGTAACCGTCAGCGGGTGAATTCATCGGGAGCCTTACAGTTGACCGATCGTTCGATAAACAATGCGAAATTTAATATCGACCGGGATTTTGGAATTCAGGCGTATTTTTTAAATGAGAAAAAAGACCAGTTTTCGTATAATCTAAAAGCGGCCGTTACTACGGGTGAGGGACGGAACTGGACCAAAAGTCCGGATAATGGTGTGGCTTTAACGGGTAAAATCGAATTATTTCCATTAGGGGCATTCACCAAAGACGGTTCGAATTTCGAAGGCGATCTTGCCCGCGAAAAAACACCCAAATTATTATTTTCGGGAGCCTATCATCAGAATAATAACGCCAGACGAACCCAAGGTCAGTTAGGAGACGATTTGTACCAACAAAAGACCTTACGTTCCTTTTTTGCCGATGCGATGTTTAAATACAACGGTTGGGCGGCTATGGCAACGTATATGTCCCGTGCGTCACACAATCCCGTGGCGGTTGATCCGTTGGATCCAACACTAACGAATTATGCCTATGTGGGACACGGAATGGACTATCAGTTGAGTTATACCTTTCCGACGAATTATGAAATCATCGGGCGTTTTTCAACACAAAAAGCAAATAAGGATATCAAAGCTTTTACGCCGGATACCAACGAATATACCCTTGGCGTAACCAAATACCTTTGGGAGCATGCTTTTAAACTGCAAACGGAGTTTACCTACGATCGACTGAGTTTTAACGACGGATCGACGAAAAATAACTGGTATGTTCGCTTCCAGATTGAGATCGGTATTTAAGCGAAAAGAGACTGGAAAAGCACACCACACCTGACAGGTTTCAAAAACCTGTCAGGTGTTTTGTTTTACATTCCGGCTTGCCGGATTAGTTCCCGGAGAATCGCGGCGCAATCCGGTAAATGGATTTTAGGCGCCGATTGTCCCGACCATAGATTGGTGAAATCACCTTTATTTTGTTGTTGTGCTTTTTGGCGAATCGGAGTCGTCAGACTATTTTGAATCGGATAGGGAAGTGGTTGTAAACCCGAATGGTCGACTTCACTCATAAATTGATTTTGCAAACCACGCGCCCATCGTCCGGAAAACGTAAGGGTTAGCGCGCTATCGGTATCTTTGGCGTTTAAAACCGCCTGTTGATAGGCCGGTATTGCCAAACTCTCGGTTGTTGCAATAAAAGCCGTTCCGATTTGTACTGCGGAAGCGCCCATCGCAAAAGCCGCTTTAATCGTTTTTCCATCGTTGATCGCTCCGGAAGCCAAAACCGGTTTACCAATGCGATTTACAATTTGCGGAACCAAAGCCATCACGCCAACTTGTGGTAACGGAACACCCTCCAGAAAAGTACCACGATGACCGCCGGCTTCAATACCTTGCGCCGTGATCATATCGACACCTTTTTGGTCTAGTAGCAGCGCTTCTTCCAAACAAGTCGCCGTTCCAATTAAAATTGCGCCACTGGCTTTTAATTTCTGCAGACTCTCATCATCCGGGATTCCGAACGTAAAACTCACAATCGGGATTTGTTCGGCAATCAGAATATCGATTTGTGTTTTATAGGAATAAAAAGAGAGTGTTCCCATGTTTACTTCCGGGAATTCCAATCCATGTCTTTTGCCAAGTCCAATCAGGAAATCCTGTATTTGCGTAGCTTTAGCCAAATCCACTTCCGGGATGGCATGTGCGAACAGATTTACCGCAAACGGACGCTCGGTAAGTTGTTTGGTTTTCCGGATTAATTCGGTTGTTTTTTCGGGTGATAAACCGCCAACGGGAAGTGATCCTAATCCGCCTTCATTGGCAATGGCGGCCACCATTTCGGGAGTGGTTACGCCCAACATGGGCGCTTGAACGATTGGATATTGAATTTGTAATTTCTGGGTAATCGAATCGAATCGGTTCATGGTAAATGTTTTCTCAAATTTATGAAAATGCCCACCGTAAAACCGGGTTTAGGATATATTTAACGCCTAAAAAACAAAAACCGGATTGGAGGCGAATCCAAACCGGCTTTCTTCCTAAAAATATAATAAACTACTTAACAACCAGTTTTTGGGTAATGCCTTCTTCTGTCTTGATCAGATACATTCCTGCCGTCAGTTTTGACGTATTGATCAATAATGCATTTTTCTCAGATTGGATTAATTTTCCAGTCAAATCATATAGCGAATAACTAGCCATACGGTTAAAATAAACCACACCTTTTGTCGATGGATTCGGGAAAGCAGTAAACGTTTTTGGAGCGTGTACAAAATCATCGTTGGTTAGATTGGCAGTATTCACTTCATACATGCTAATCGTACCACTGATTTCGTTGGCTACGGCTACATAATTCTTATTATTCGGGCTATCGGCCGCTTTGATAAACGTAACACCTTCCGGACCAAAATCACCGGAATACGCCGACGTACTGCGACTGTTTTTATAGTCAACGAATTTTACATCGTTCGGATTGGTTACATCATAAACCATCACACCACCAACGCGCTCTAATGTGATAAAAGCAAATGTTCTTCCAGCAATCTGCGTTAGCGTAACGCCTTCCGGCTCCGGACCTTTAGCGCGGCTTCTTCCTTTTTTAACGTTGTCCCCGTGATCGGCATTAAAAATCGGACTGATAGACGGTGTCATAGCGGTATACATTTCGAAATCGTCACCACTGTCAAATACAATCGCTTTAGTATCGGCATTAAAGATGGAAAACGAGCGGGAACCTAAAATCTTGATTTCTTCAAAATCGGCATCCGCATCGGTATTTCCGTTAAGATTGGTAACGCGTAATCGTCCGGCGTTGTGGTTTTGTTTTAAAACCGAAGCATTCGGGAAAATAGCCGGATCTAAAGTATAGGTATTGGCTCCAATTGTAGTTCTTTCGGTTAAACCGGCATATTCTTTTTCGTCACCTTCGTTGGCCATAACCAGATAGGTCGTTCCGTTTACGGTGTAGTTGGCTACGGCATCCGGAATATAATACGCCTGAATTGGCCAGTTGGCAATCAATACTTCGTTGTTGTTATCGGAAACATCCATACCATTTCCTGGCAAACTGATATCTTTTGTACCCAAAGCCCAGATGTCGGAAATCGATTTGGTAACCAGATCAATTTCGGCAATGGCATTGTTTTCCTGAAGGGTTACCCATGCTTTTTGAGAATCAGGACGAATGGTAATGTATTCCGGTTCCAAATCCTGTGCCAGCGTACTGGTACTTTTGGTTTTACGCACTCCGGAAGCGATTAGAGCAGCTTCCTGAGCGTTAAAAGCGGTAAAAGAAGCCGTTGTCACATTCGACTGTGTTAAGGAAGCGATTCCACCGGAAATATCGATAATAGAAACCGAACCTTCCGGATCTACGGTATAGGCATCGTTTGGTTGTCCTTCGTTGGCGGTTAAAACTTTTGTTCCGTCTGGTGTAAACGTTACCATATCGGGTAAAGCGCCTACGGTTACTTGTTTTAAGAACGTACCATTGGTGTCGAAAAATACAACCGATCCGTTTAATTGTTCGTTGGCATTTGGTGACGCTACAGCAACCACTCCGTTTTTAACGGCTACACTGGTAATACCGCCATAAGAAGCCATATTGATAGAGCTGATCACACTTAAACTGGTTGGATTCGAAAAATCGATGATCTCCAGCTTGTCGGAAATAGCACTGATTGTAAAAAGACGTTGCGTGGCCGGATCGTGTACGATGATTTCGCACGAGCTGGTACTCGCTCCCGATGGATCAAAACTACCCACGTAGTCCAATTGGATGTCGTGATTCGGACTCGGTGCCTGACGGTCGTTGTCTTTGATATATACCGTCGCCATTGGATTTCCGGTGATCGATAAACCAACCGGGTTTTCCAGACTTAGTACAAAATATTCGGCATGTTGTTCTTCCAACGTATCATCGATAATCGGAATTGAAATGGTTTGTGTGGTAGCACTACCCGCCGTAAAATGTAAGGTTTGCGTTTGAAGCGTAAAATCATTCTGATCGGCTGTACTAAACGGAGCGGCTTTTACGACTAAATCCACGGAAGCATTAGCCGGATCCGTCAGATTTAGGTTAAACGACAAGGTTCCGTGGTTTTCGTTTACGGTAACGAAATTGGACGCCATCGCAATTTTAGTATCGAAAGCCACCGTCGAAAACTGAATTGCAGAACTATATGTGATGGCATTATCATGCATATCTTCGATTTGATTCGGTAATAAGAATACATAATATGTAGTGCTGTTATTAAACGGCTGTGTCGGGTTGATCGTAATCGTGTTGTTGTTAAAAGTAGCGTCAAATGGTACAGTAGCTCCTGTAATACTACCCTGACGTACTTCTACCAAAGCATCAACATTGGTATTCGTAATAGGCGAATTGTCAATTAAGCGGACATCTTCATTAAACGAAATCGTAGGTTGCGTATTGATGGCTACGTTCGTCGCATTATGCGTTGGATTAAAAGAGGCCAGGGGAGGTGTGGTGTCGTTACCACCGGCAGTAGAACCGGTAATGGTAAGATTGTCAAAACGGTTGTTTCCGCTTGAACCGGCAGCGGCGCTACCTCCGAATTCAATTTTTAGGGCAAAATTAGGGTTGTTTGCGGCACCTGTGATTCCGGAGAAATCCAGGGTTACCACTTCATAGGTAGGTTCTGTTTGTGGTGCATACGTAGTTACCGCTAATCCGGTAGTGATAAAATCGGTTCCGTTTAAGGTATACGAATAATTTTGAGACGAAGCGCCCTGAGTGGTACGGGTCGTCGCAAATTTAATGATGATATTCTGGTATCCGGTTGTTGGAGCAGCAACCAGTAATGCGCGGGTATTACTCGGATTTCTCGGACGAAGACCCAATCCGGCCACGTCACCGTTTTGTGCGTTTAATGCCGATCCGGCTACATTGTCCATATATCCGGCACCGGTTCCGGGATAGGTAATCTGTGTTCCGGTTGGAAGTAAGGAAGCATCAGGAGCCACGGATGTTAGCGTTCCGGACGGTAAGGCATTAAAATTCCAATAGTGAATTTGTTGTGTCTGTCCCCAGGTAAAGGTCGATCCCATAAAGAGGAACAGGCGCAATAGATTTTTTTTAGTAGTGTAAAATTGTGTCATGTGTGTTGTTTTTGTTGGGTACAAAAGTGAAGGTTTCAGGTTAGGGAAGTATTAACTTAAAAATAAATCGGTGTAATAGAATGTTTAAGAATAGGTTAGGAAGGTAAAACGATAAACAACCGGATGTTAACTTAACTTTTCAAGAGTAGGGTCATCATTATAAAAAAAACGGACAAAAACGCCCGTTTTAAGAAAGGTTTATCAATTTTAACAGCTGTTAAATATTACGTTAAAAAGCGTTAATAGGATTTTGTTTTTAAGTACTTTTGCGACAATTTATAAAAAACAAATCCAATCACCATGGGTAAAAAAATAGTCTCATTTTTGTTCTCCACGCGTTTAATGGCTTTCCTGTTTATCTTTTTTGCAGCAGCGATGGCCGTAGGAACGTTTATCGAAAACGATTATAATACCACCACAGCCCGTATTCTGATTTACAATACGAAATGGTTCGAAGGTATTATGGCGATCTTCCTGATCAACTTTTTTGGAAATATCAAACGCTACCAATTGCATAAAAAAGAGAAATGGGCGACGTTATTGCTACATTTGGCCTTTATTTTTATCATTTTGGGTGCCTTTATCACCCGTTATATCAGTTATGAAGGGGTGATGCCAATTCGCGAAGGCGAAAGTTCCAATCAGATTTTTTCAGACAGAACGTACCTGACCGTTTTTGTTGATGGTGATTACCAAGGTGAAATGCGCAGAAGAACCTTTGAACAAAGAGCTTTATTCTCACCGGTGACCAATAATGATTTTACCATTTCCAAAAAGTTCAATGAAACACCATTTGAAATCCGTTATAAAGACTTTGTAATGGGGGCCAAAGAGGTGATCAAACCTAGCGAAAAAGGAACACTATTTTTAAAACTGGTGGAATCGGGCGACGGAACCCGTCACGAGCATTACCTAAAAGAAGGAGAAGTGCAAAACATCCACAATGTATTGTTTGCGTTTAATAAGCCAACCGATGGTGCGATTAATATCATCAAAGAAGGCGATAAATATTCGATCAAATCACCATTTGAAGGAAACTTTATGCGAATGGCCGACCAGATGAAAGGGGATGTGGCCAAAGATACAGTTCAGGATTTGATGTTCCGTTCCCTATATAATATGGGCGGTACGCAATTCGTACTACCGGAACCGGCGATGAAAGGTGTTGTGGCTTTCGAATCGAACAACGACTTTAAAGATGATAAATCCGACGATGCGTTGGTGCTAACGGTAACCGTTGGTGGGGAAGAACACGAAGTAACCCTATTGGGTGCGCGAGGAAAAATGGGTGTGCCGAATTCCTTCAAACTGGGGAATCTGGAGTTTACCATGATCTACGGAAGTAAAGTATATGAAACGCCATTTAAAATCCGTTTAAATGATTTCGTAGCCGAAAAATATCCGGGAACGGAAAAAAGCTACTCGTCTTTCGAAAGTAAAGTAACCGTAATCGATGGTGCGGAACAACGCGATGAACGTATCTATATGAATCACATTTTGGACTATAAAGGATTCCGTTTCTTCCAATCGTCATTCGATCCGGACGAAAAAGGAACTGTATTATCGGTAAACCACGATTCGTGGGGAACCAATATGACCTATTTGGGTTATTTCTTATTGTATGTTGGACTTATCGCGATTTTATTCGATAAAAACAGCCGTTTTGGTGACTTAAAACGTAAGTTGGAAAAAGTGCGTACGAAAAAAGCAAAATTACTACCGCTTATCGCGCTATTGCTATCCTTTGGCGGTTTTGCGCAAGACAACCACCAACATGCGATGCCATCGCCAAAACAGATCGATTCGTTGTTAACCAAATATAAGGTGAGTGACGAAGAAGCGGCAAAATTCGGCCGATTGGTAATTCAGGATCAGGGTGGACGTATGAAGCCTATCAACACGTTCTCCTCCGAACTATTGCGAAAAGTAAGCAAACAAGACCATTATAAAGGAATGAACTCCGATCAGGCGTTCCTTTCGATGACACAATTTCCGCAGGTATGGTATAACGTTCCGTTGATCTATATGAAAAAAGACAACGACAGTATCCATAAATTGATTGGAGTTGAGTTAGGTGAAAAATATGCGCCATTGGTAAAATTCTTCGACGAAAGAGGAAACTACAAACTGGCAGGTGTTTTGGATGAAGCCTATAAAGCGGCCGTTCCAAACCAATTCCAGAAAGATTTTATCGAAGCCGATAAAAAAGTAAACCTGTTGTATTCGGCCTTAAGTGGTCAGATTTTAAAAGTATTCCCGGTGCCGAATGATCCGGGTAACAAATGGGTTTCGTTCCTCGAAGTAAACGAGCAAACGAATACCGCTTTGGATTCCATTAAAAACGTAATCCCGTACTATTTGAGCAGTATCGATAAAGCAGCCATTTCAGGCGATTATAAACTGTCGGATAGCTTGCTAAAAGGATTGGAAAACTATCAGATCAAATACGGATCGAAAGTACGTCCAAGCGACAAAAAAATCGATACGGAAATTCTGTACAACAAATACGATATTTTCAAAAAACTATTCTCCTGGTATATGTATGCCGGAGTGTTGATGTTCCTTTTTGTGATCATCAAAATTTTCAAATCGAATAAAACGATTAACATACTGGTAAAAATCAGTCATGCGATCATTGCAGTATTGTTTGTATTGCACACCGCCGGATTGATCTTCCGTTGGTATATCTCCGGTCACGCGCCTTGGAGTGATGCTTATGAATCGATGATTTACGTAGGATGGGCAACCATGTTATTCGGATTGGTATTCGGACGAAAATCGGAATTAACCGTTGCGTCTACCGCTTTTGTGGCGGCGATGATTCTGATGGTGGCACACTGGAGTTGGATGGATCCTGCGATTGCCAACCTGCAACCGGTATTGAATTCGTATTGGTTGATGATCCACGTGGCGGTTATCGTTGGAAGTTACGGTCCGTTTACGTTGGGAATGATCCTGGGAATTGTAGCCTTATTGCTGATGGTGTTTACCAACGAAAAGAACAAAGAAAAAATGAACCTGAACATTCAGGAGATTACCTATATTAACGAAATGGCACTTACTGTCGGATTGGTGATGTTAACGATCGGGAACTTCCTGGGCGGACAATGGGCTAATGAAAGCTGGGGACGTTATTGGGGATGGGATCCAAAAGAAACCTGGGCGTTGATCAGTATCATGGTATATGCTTTTGTAATCCATATGCGTTTGGTTCCGGCCATGCGTGGTAAATGGATTTATAATGCGATTAGTGTTTATGCGTTCTATTCCATTCTGATGACGTATTTTGGCGTAAACTTTTATCTATCCGGATTGCATTCGTATGCCAAAGGAGATAAAGTGGTGACACCAAACTTCGTGTACTATTCATTGGCAATTATAACGTTGTTGGTGGCATTGGCTTATTATAAAAATAAGAAGTACCTGCATAAAAAGAAATAATTGCAAAATAATAAAACAATGAAAGCTACCTTAGGGTAGCTTTTTTTTGATTACTACTATTAAATAATTGAATTTTTAATATTTTTTTAACAAAAATACCTGCTACATTTATGACTGTTAATCAATAAAAAAACAAACAGTATGAAAAAAGTAGTTTATCTGGCAATGGCCATGATGTTCACAATGGCCATGTCGGCTCAGGAATTGAAAAAAGAAGTAAAAAAAGAAACCGATGCTGCTAAAAAAGAAATGAAGCACGAAGGCAAAAAAGCGAAAGCGGAAATAAAAGCCGAAGGTAAAGAAGCAAAAGCGGAGATGAAAGCCGAAGGTAAAAAAGCCAAAGCTGAAGTTAAAGAGGAAATGAAAAAAAAGTAACAAACTGAAAAGCGCCCTATTAGGGCGCTTTTTTATTCGGTATAATCCAGATCTTTATTATGGGTTTCGGCGATTGTAAGCGTCGAATAAATGGCCAATGCAAATACAATCAGACCAACTATCGAAGCGGACACAATCACGCCATTATGGACTTTTAAATGGTCAAAAGCGATTAACATCACAGGAAGTAAACCGCGCACCATATTAGGGATTGTTGTAGCGGCCGTACTGCGAATATTGGTACCGAACTGTTCGGCGCCAACCGTGACAAACATTGCCCAATAACCGGTTCCCAATCCAAGCCAGGCACAATAAAAGTAATACATATGCTCCGATCGTGTTCCGCCATATAGCATCAATAGTATGCCCACAATCGTAAACAGCATCATATATAAGATTGCTTTTTTCCGCGAACGCAACAATTGCGAAATCAATCCGCTGGCAAAATCGCCTACGGAAATACCCACATATGCCCACATGATCGCTTTACCGGGATCGATTTCTCCGATTCCGAAGGATGGCGCAAACTGATTCCCCATTACCGCCAGAATCCCCACGCAAAACCAGGTGGGTAATCCAATGGAAATACACTTCACATATTTTATAAACCGCTTGCGATTGGTAAAAAAGCCGAGAAAATTTCCTTTTTGGATATCGGTATCCCGAAGGTCTTTATACAGTCCGGATTCCATCACGCCTACGCGTAAAAAAAGTAGAAACAACCCCAACGAACCACCGATAAAATAAGCATAGGTCCAGTCGCCAGCCAGTTCTACGGTGAGTTGTGCTACTACGGCACCCATAAGTCCGAAACCGGCGACTATTGAGGTTCCGATGGCCCGTAATTCTTTTGGTAAGGATTCCGATACCAACGTAATTCCGGCACCCAATTCGCCCGCGAGTCCGACACCTGCAATAAAACGCAGAATGGCATAGGTCATCGCTTTGTCGTTAAATGGTAAAAACGGAAGAAAGCCGCACAATATATTGGCTACGGAATACACGAGAATGGAGCCGAAAAGTACCGAAAGACGTCCTTTTTTGTCACCCAACATGCCCCAGAGTATACCGCCTAACAGTAATCCGACCATCTGGAAATTCAGAATCATCGTACCGTCGGTGTCGACATCAAGGCCAAGGGTTTTTAAACTGGGAATGCGTACAATTCCAAAAAGAAGTAAATCGTAGATGTCGACGAAATAGCCCAAAGCAGCTACAATTACAGGAAAAGATAATAAATGTTTAATTTTTTGGGATTCCATTTATATTTTAGGTTAAGTATTGTCAAAAATATAAATAATTGTCTTCTGTATTGTTTTTTGTAAGGATATTTTTAAGAGGATTACAGACGCTTCAATTTCCGGTTTAGTGGGTTTAAATCTAAGGAGTATTTTTATCACTAAATTTAATAAATATTGGTTTTCTGATAAGAAATATAACGAAATTGTGGATAAATATGCTATTTTTTTATCAATTTTAAGAACTGTAATAAAACAAAAATAGATATCTTCACGCCTTGAGATTAAAATTCACGCGAAAAGGATATTTTGCGACCTAAATCTGCAATTACATTACAACCAAAAAACAAATACTTATAAAACCAAAAAACATGGAAGAAAATCAAATCGTTTACACATTGGAAGGCAATGGTACCAGAGAAACAAATTTAAAAAATGAGGCCACCAATTTAATGGCTAAACTTAAAAATCAATTTGGAAGTACACACTCGGTTACGGCAGATGCGTTTGGTGAGTTAGGTAAAGACTGGTCGCATGAAATCAAAATTAGAAAAGGCGATAAAGTTGGAGCCGCAGTCACTATAAAATGGGTAAAAACAAACCCGGAAGTGCTGACATTAAGCGTTGACGAGTCCTCTAAAATGGGATCAAGAATACTGTATGGCGGAATGTTTTCTTTTATGGCTATTGGTGCTTATTTAGGGTACAATCATATAGGACCATTTGCAGCTTTACCGGGTCAGAAAATAGCAACCGCTTTATCCGCATTAATCATGGCGATTCCGGGAATAATTGTGGTTTTTATCCTGAAATCGATGCTTTTAAAAAATGACAAAGAAGAAAACAAACAATTGGTACTCAACGTTATCAATGCTTGTAAAAAATAATACGTTTTTTAAATTGGGTTTTTGAGCGGTATTCTGGTAAAACCCGAGGTTGAGAAATAAGGATAAGCAGGAAAGATTTTATGGATCACTTTCCTGCTTATTTTGTTTAATTCCCTTTAAATTCCGTCAGACGTGCCATATCCATTTGGTTGGTTTTATAAAAGGCTGTGGCTTTTTCCAATAGTTTTTTGAACGCATCCTGATTGTTAACTTTTTTAAAATACCGCAGTTCGGTATAGAACAAATCGGCTTTGTCGTCGTTGTCTTTCGCCTGAGTATGCAACGTATCAATTTTAGATTTGATCGCGGCAATGCTGCTTTTGTCTTTTACGATATCCAGAAACTGGTTGATGACATAGGTCGCGCCGGCTATGCTTTCATTTTCAGTCATCTTATTGAAAAGCGCCAACGCTTCCGGCTCCCGACCGTCTTTTACCAAAACAGTCGCTTCCTGTTGCCATACATAAGCATCGGGATTGGTACTCAGTCCGGTTTTTTCGATCAGTTCTTTAACCGATTTGATTTTAGCGAGATTCCAACTGTTTTTAGCATCACTGTTGATCGTTTTTAACAGGATATCCTGTAAAACCTTGATCTCGTTACCGGCTTTGGAACCGGTTTCAAAACCTTTTAATTTGTCGGTATTATTGACCCAATAGGTGAAAAAACCGTTGTCGATGGAGAACACGCAGTTTTTTAGGATAGTATAACTTTTTTGAGTCGCCAGTTGATCTTTGGGGAATACATCGTACAAATCGTTGGCAATGCGATTGGTCATCCGATCGTCTTTATACAATTGCACCAAGGTGGAATAAGCATATAAGGTGCGGATGCTTTTGTCGCCCGAAACGTATTTTTTGGCAAGATTGGCGGTACGTTCTACCGGATCCAACGCGGTTTTTCCAACCGTATTGATCAGGTAGCCGGCATCGGCTTTTGCTCCGGAACAATGAATCAGGTTATTGTCGGTATCGAAAAACAGAAAATAGGGGACACTTTCCAACTTTAGTTTGGATTGCGCAATATAGAGGCTGTCTTCTTTTTTGATATTTTGGGTATTGATTCTGTAGTTTACGAAATTAGTATTGTAAAAATCGCCCATGCCTGGGTCTTCAAATACCGGATCCAGTGTTTTACAAACCGTACAGTTTTCGTTATAATATTCGATAAACAGGGGTTTGTTTTCTTTTTTTGCTTTTTCGAGAGCGGTAGTCAAACCGGATTCAAAGCGTACGCCTTGCGCATTCAGGGATACTGTTGCTAGGAATAAAAACAGGAGGGAATATAGTTTCGAAGTCATACCGAATCGTAATTAAGATGGAAAGTGTTGTAAAATTACTACTATGTTGTGATATAAAAACGGGGAAAAACCCGGATTAACATTTTTTTAGTTAAAAAAGATGTTTTGAGTGGAAATCAGAGGCTAAATGTTACAATGTTAAGGTATTGCCAAAATTTATACGAAACAATGCTGTTGTGACGTTATAGTAGTTTAAAGACCTTTCAATTCTTCGGAATTATTCCGTGCCAATGGCCGGATACTTTTTAGTTTTACTACATTTTTTTAGCGTCACATTACAGAATCAGATAGGGTTTTTCCAATGGCGCTTATTTCGATTACTGGCGATTGTAATTTTACCGTGTTAAAAGTACTGAAATGAAGCACGAACTGAACATAATGTCCATTTGGAAAGGTGAAACCAAAGCCCTCTCTTTTTTCCAGAGGCTTTTCAGGCGACCAAAAGCCACACCAAAACCACTGACCACTCCTAAGATGATCAGTGACGATTGTAACGGCATTATGTTAGGTGGGAAAAACGTGAAATCATTACTGTTTTCGACCGATATGGCGATCATTGAAAACAATGATGCCGATGCAATATTGGCTGTTTATCCATTTGCCCCTTCTCCGAAAATTATGAAGGCATTAATTGATTTTTCCGATAAACCGGTAATATGTGGTGTAGGCGGGGGGCTTACGCAAGGGAAGGTGGCAATGGAAATGGCTATTCAGGCGGAAGCGATGGGAGCGGCGGCGATCATCGTAAACCAGCCGTTTAAAAACAAAGACCTCATCGCAATCCGGAAAAAGATCAAAATTCCGATTATATCGAGTGTGTCGGTGGCCGATTTTTCCTTTCAGGATCGGGTGGATGCCGGTGTGGATATTTTTCATATCACCGGCGGAAAAAACACCGCTAAGATTTTGGAGCATATCAGTTATGCCGTTCCGGGCTATCCGATTATGGCAACCGGCGGAAAAAGTCTCGAAAATATTCAAAGTGCGATTTCTTCGGGTGCGGATGCAATTGTATTAACACCACCAACCAGCGGGGAATTGTTTAAGTCCATTATGGATGGTTACCGTAAAGGTTTGGACTATTTAAGACATTAGGGGAATTTTTTAAGGGTTCATTTGTTTCCCTTTTTCGGTTATGCTTATGTAAGTGTTTTTTCCGTATACCATTACATCAAAAACTTTAGAATGATGTTGTGTTCCCAGCCATTTTTTAAAAAGCAATTTGCCATTCATCCAAATATATAATTCATTATCTGAGGTGATTTGTTTGTGAATCATTTTGATGTATGTATTGAAATTTTATAATTACTAGTTCTGTAAATTGGTGTTTTGAGAGGATTTTAGGACTTCACCTTTTTATACTCTTTAATAATGCGATTGTCAATCTGATTGTCTTTTAAAATAGCGATGATCAAATCTTTTGGCGCTTCTTTTCCGTTGATACGTGTTAGCATTTCCAGTGTCATATTGTTATTCTGACTGGTAAAAAGTAAGCCGTAATCCGGACTAAAATAACTGTAGCCAGTAACCATGGTTTTATGATTGTGTTTGCTACCGCACAAAGGATCATAACAATTGTAATCGATATGTTTGTATAAAACGAATTCCTTGTCTTCCAGGTGATAGGTTATTTTTTCAGCATAAAAAGCTTCGGTCAAACCCACATTGAGGCTGTCTTTTCCGTTTAAGTCCTCCTTTGTAAATGGAAACGTAAATTTTCGTTGGTGACCGTGAATGGTCATCGCAATGGAATAATGGTTTTTTTCAGCGCGGATAACCGATTCGGAATACGAAAACTCCTGTGTTTTCGCTCCGTGAATGGCAAGGTATTTCAGGTTGTTAAAACGATTGACCGGACGAATATCAAGGCTATTCTTTTGGGAATAACCGATACAAATATTTAAAAAAAGAAAAACCGAAAGGATGCGAATCATAATACTATGGAACTGTTCTCAAAGATACAGATTATCCTGTTTGAATCCGTCCAGAATCAATTGGAAATTATATGGACTAACACTATTGATCATAAGTGAATATTCCTTGTCGTAATCGTTATATACAATACGGATCAGATCGGAATCGGTTTGCCAATAATATTGATAGGTGTCGGAACATTCCGGTACAAACGTATACAGCCGGTTTAGATGCTCCTTAATCGCCTTGATGTTTTCGGCCGCCAGATCTTTGGTCGGAAAAGACGAATGATGCCGGTATTGGCGTTCCAACGCATAGATTTCGATCATGACTTCAATGGATTCGTAGACGCAGAAATACTGATTCACCGCATCATCCCAATAACAAATAGCACCGTCTTCCGTAAGCAAATAATATGGATCGGATTTACTGTTGTCCATCGAAAAAGCCGCTTTTCCGTCAATGGTAGTATAGTAGATTTTTTGATTTTTGGCAGTGATGGTATCTGATAAAAAAAACAACCGAACCGCATAATCAGAAGCTATGTCGGGAGAAAAAGTATACCCGGAATAATCCTGTTGCATCTGGAATAATCGGTCGCTGTTTTCCAGGCGATAGCGGGAAAAGTATTTTTGAGTGGCTGCTGCCGGACATATCCAATCCGGATTCCGATCGAGTGTGTTTAGATAGTTTTGAGCTCTGCTGCTTAGTGTCATATCGTTGGAAAAAGGAATCCAATTTATAAAACTTTAGCGAATAAAAAAACACCGGCCTTTTGTGGGAACCGGTGTTTTCAACCAAAAACCAACCCTTTCGGGTATTATGAAAACCAAATTATGCTATATGGTGATCCGTTAGGACGGATTTTTTTATTCATTATTGGTCGCCGCCTGATTACGGAAAACCAATTTGCCATCGAAACTATCCAGTAACACGATACTATCGGTCGCTACGGAACCGGAAAGAATTTCTTTCGACAATTCGTTAAGTACTTCGCGTTGGATAACCCGTTTTACCGGACGTGCACCAAAATGCGGATCATATCCTTTTTGCGCCAGGTAATCGATGGCTTCCGGTGTCGCATCCATTGTAATATGTTGTTGTGCCAACATTCTGATTACACTTTTTAACTGTAATCCTACAATTTCACGGATGTTCGCCGAACTCAACGGTGTAAACATGACGATCTCATCGATACGGTTGATAAATTCCGGACGTACGGTTTGTTTTAATAAACCAAGTACTTCCACTTTGGCCGCTTCGGTAGCTGCTTCAATACTTCCTTTCAGATTCTCGAACTTCTCTTGTATGATATGACTACCCATATTGGAGGTCATGATGATAATCGTATTTCTAAAATCGGCCAAACGACCTTTGTTGTCCGTTAAACGACCTTCGTCCAATACCTGTAACAGGATGTTAAACGTATCCGGATGGGCTTTTTCAATCTCATCCAATAAGACTACGGAATATGGTTTTCTTCGAACGGCTTCCGTCAATTGGCCACCTTCGTCATAACCGACATATCCCGGAGGCGCACCCACCAATCGGCTCACACTATGACGTTCCTGATATTCGCTCATATCGATACGCGTCATCGCATTTTCATCGTCAAACAGGTATTCGGCCAGGGCTTTTGCTAACTCGGTTTTCCCGACACCGGTAGTTCCCAGGAATAGGAACGATCCTATAGGTTTACGGGAATCCTGTAAACCGGCACGACTACGGCGCACGGCATCACTAATCGCCTGTATAGCTTCTTCCTGACCCACGACTCTGTGGTGCAGTTCGTCTTCCAGTTTTAATAATTTTTCGCGTTCGCTTTGCAGCATTTTGGTTACCGGAACACCGGTCCATTTCGCGACCACTTCTGCGATATCGTCATGGGTAACCTCTTCCTTGATCAACGAGTGACCGGATTGGTTTTCCTGTAATTGTTTTTGCAATACATCCAGACGTTCCTGTGCTTCTTTGCTTTTCCCGTAACGGATTTCGGCTACTTTACCGTAATCGCCGTCACGCTCGGCACGTTCGGCCTGTAATTTTAGATCTTCAATTTCCTGTTTGGTCGCCTGAATGTTGTCCACAACATCTTTTTCCGATTTCCATTTGGCAAAAATCTCGTTGCGTTCTTCTTTCAGGTTGGCGAGATCAAGACCTAATATTTTAAGCTTGTTTTCGTCGTTTTCACGTTTAATCGCCTCAATTTCGATTTCCAACTGCATGATTTTACGATCCAAAACATCCAGTTCTTCCGGTTTGGAGTTGATTTCCATACGCAATTTGGATGCGGCTTCGTCCATTAAATCAATCGCCTTATCCGGTAGGAAACGATTGGTGATGTAGCGTTGCGACAATTCCACTGCGGCAATAATCGCATCGTCTTTGATACGCACTTTGTGGTGCGCTTCATATTTTTCTTTGATACCACGGAGGATCGAAATCGCACTTTCGGTATCCGGTTCGTCCACCATTACTTTTTGGAAACGACGTTCCAAGGCTTTATCTTTTTCAAAGTATTTTTGATACTCGTCCAATGTTGTCGCTCCGATTGCTCGTAATTCACCACGGGCCAAAGCCGGTTTTAGAATATTCGCGGCATCCATAGCGCCTTCGCCACCTCCGGCTCCAACCAACGTATGGATTTCATCGATAAATAACACGATGTCGCCTTCGGCAGAAGTTACTTCTTTTACCACCGATTTTAAACGCTCTTCGAATTCCCCTTTGTATTTGGCTCCGGCAATCAACGCACCCATGTCCAATGAAAAGACTACTTTGTCTTTTAGGTTTTCCGGTACGTCGCCTTGTACGATACGATGTGCCAGACCTTCGGCAATGGCGGTTTTACCCACACCGGGTTCTCCAACCAACATCGGATTGTTTTTGGTACGACGGGATAAGATTTGTAATACACGGCGGATTTCTTCGTCACGACCGATCACAGGATCCAGTTTGCCGTCGTTGGCCAATTGGTTCAGATTTTTTGCATATTTGTTTAAGGCGTTATAGGTTTCTTCGGCCGAAGCTGAAGTGACTCTTTCACCTTTTCGAATTTCATTAATGGCACTTTCAAGGCCTTTTTCGGTCACACCCTGATCTTTTAAGATCTGTGCCACTTTGCTTTTCGATTTGAATATCGCCAATAGTAAGTGCTCGATCGATACATATTCGTCGTTCATTTTCTTCGCAATATTCGCGGCTTCGTTTAGGGTTGTTCCGGCATCGCGGGAAAACATCAGTTCACTTCCGCTTACTTTTGGAAAACTTTGAATAGTACTGTCCAAAATTTGTTTGAACAGGTTTTGATTCACATTCAGTTTTTTCAAAATGAATGGTGCCACATTCTCATCAACTTCGAGGATACCTTTAAAGATATGTTCGTTTTCGATTTGTTGATGGCCTGAACCTTGCGCTATTTGTTGCGCTTGTTGCAGGGCTTCCTGAGATTTGATGGTTAGATTATTAAAGTTCATATTTTTAAATGTTGTTTGTCGATTGTGATAGTTATTTTTTAACTTTGATTGATATATGTCAATTTATATTCCAATATAAGAAATCGGACAAATTGGCGTTTTATGACTTAAAATTACAAAAAACAAATGCCAAAATGGCGTAAAATCGGACAGGAATGGGATTTTTGGATAAAATATTCGGAGGACAGGAAGAGGCTGTTCCTTCAAAAGTGAACTGGACACCTTTAGAAACAACTACTTTGGATGCGATCGCGGAACACTCTTTTGAAAAACCGGCGGTTATTTTTAAACACAGTACCCGATGCAGTATTAGCCGTATGGCATTAAAACAATTTGAACGGGAATATGATCTGGATGATGCACTGGATCTGTACTTTTTGGATTTATTGGAACACCGACCGCTTTCGAATGGCATCGCGGAACGTTTTGGCGTGCAACACGAATCGCCGCAACTTATAGTGATCAAAGATGGAAAAGCGGTATATAACGCCTCCCATAGTGCAATACAGGCCGACGATTTAAAACGTTGGACCGAATAAAAAGAGGTTCCCATCGGGAACCTCTTTTTGGTTAGCGTACCGCCTGCATTTTCTGATGAATCTGATCCAGACATAGGTTATGGATGCTTCCTTCATGGGTATGGTGTGTCGTTTCCGGCGCGTTATAAGTTCCGTTTTCGACTTTTTCGGCGACGATTTTATACGCATCGCGAAACGGAATTCCCTGATTCACCAATTTATTTAAAGTATCCACCGTAAACAGATGTTTGTATTTCGGATCTTCCAAAATGGAAGTGTTTACTTCAATGTCTTGTAGTGCATAACAAGCCATTTCCAAACAGGATTTTAAATTCTCTACCGCTGGAAATAAGCCTTCTTTTAACAATTGGAATTCCCTGTGGTACCCACTCGGCAGGTTGTTTGTGAGTAAGGTCAGCTCGTAGGGAAGACTCTGGATTTTATTGCATTTTCCACGGATCAGTTCAAACAAATCCGGATTCTTTTTATGCGGCATAATACTCGAACCGGTTGTTAAATGGCCGGGAAGCTTGATAAAATCAAAATTCTGACACAAATACAGACATGCATCGGTTGCCATTTTCGACAGCGTTGCCGCAACACCACTCATCGCAAAAGCAACTGTTTTTTCGGATTTCCCACGGCTCATTTGTGCGGCGACAACATTGTATTTCAAGGTTGCAAATTTTAGCGTTTGTGTGGTATGCATGCGATCGATTGGAAACGAACTACCATAGCCGGCCGCCGATCCCAATGGATTTTGATCGACGACTTGTAAAGCCGCATTGAATAGCGTCATATCGTCGATCAGACTTTCGGCATAGGCCGAAAACCACAAACCAAATGAAGAGGGCATGGCGATTTGCATATGTGTATAGCCCGGTAACAATACATTCTGGTATTTTTTAGCCAAAACAAGCAGCAATTCGAATAATTCCACGATGAGGTTTTTCAGTTCACCAATTTCGGTTTTCAGATACAGATGGATGGCCACCAAAACCTGATCGTTTCGGGAACGGGCGATATGGATTTTTTTTCCGGTAGCGCCCAACTTTTCGATCAACATAAATTCGATTTTGGAATGTACATCTTCAAAATCCGAATCGATAGTAAAATTGCCACTGCTGCAATATTGCAGAATATCTTCCAGTGCCAGGACGATGTCCGTAGCTTCCTGATCTTTTAAAAGACCTGTTTTGGCCAGCATTTTGGCATGTGCGATCGAAGCCAGCACATCGTATCGGGCGAGTACCAAATCGAGTTTGCGGTCGTTTCCAACGGTAAAGTTTTCAATTTTCTGATCGGTTACGATCCCTTTTTCCCATAGTTTCATACTATTCTGTTTTTTTAGTTAAAAAAGCCGTTGAGTATTTCAATATACAAGGCAATTCCCGCTTCAATTTCATGGCGGTAAATAAATTCATTGGCCGTGTGGGAACGTAGTGAATTCCCCGGTCCCATTTTTAGCGACTGACAACTTAAAACCGATTGGTCGGAAAGGGTGGGAGAGCCATACGTGGTGCGTCCCAATGCTACACCCGACCGAACCAAGGGATGTTCCGGTGCGATGGAAGACGCATTCAAGTGCATCGATCGCGGTTGTACCGTAGCCTTTACGGATTGTAGGACGGTATCGAGAATTTCGGTATTGGTATATTGATCATTCACACGGATATCGACCACCAATTGGCATTCGGATGGTACCACATTGTGTTGCTTTCCAGCATTGATCTGCGTAACGGTCATTTTTACCGGACCGAGTATGTCGGACACCTTTTCAAAACGATAGTTCCGAAACCATTCGATTACGTCTATGGCGTTATAAATCGGATTGTCCGGGTTGTCGTGTGCTGCGTGACTTGCGGTTCCGCATACGGTTACATCCAATACTAAAAGTCCTTTTTCGGCTATGGCCAATTGCATTTCGGTCGGTTCGCCCACAATGGCACAATCCAGCTCCGGAAGGTGTTGTAACACGCTATTCAGACCATTTGGACCGCTGCTTTCTTCTTCGGCGGAAGCCACAATCACGATGTTATGCGATAGGCTTTCCTGTGGAAAAAAATAAACGAATGTAGCCAGTAGCGACACGAGACAGCCGCCGGCATCATTACTACCCAACCCGAATATTTTTCCGTCGTCTTCCAAAGCGGTAAACGGATCGAGTGTATAGGCCTGATTGGGTTTTACGGTATCGTGATGGGAATTGAGCAATACGGTAGGCTTACTACTGTCGAAATGACGATTATACGCCCAAATATTGTTGTTTTCCCTTTGATACGGAATCCCATTATGTTCGAACCAATCGATGATCAATAAAGCTGTTTGATTTTCCTCTCCGGAAAAAGAAGGCGTTTCGATGAGCTTTTTTAATAAAAGGATTGCTTCGGCGGTTAAAGTGGTTATCGTTTTCATATTACAGTTGGATGACGGTATATTTTGCATTTTGATTTTCTAAGGCGGACAGGTTTCCGATGATCACACGATAGACACCTTTTGTCAGCGCGTTAAAACAATTGTCGAGTTTGGGAATCATACCCGAATAAATAGCGCCGATGGCCAACAGATCGCGGTATTTCGATGTCGTTAACAACGGAATCAGCGAGGTTTCGTCGTTAGTGTTGATCAACACGCCTTGCTTTTCAAAACAATAAATGATTTTTACCGTATAGTTTTGAGACAAAGCGATACCCAATTCCGCGGCAATGGTATCGGCATTGGTATTGAGCAACTGCCCATTTCCATCGTGTGTGATGGCACAAAACACCGGAACCGCTTTTTCGTTTAAAAGTGTTTGGAGTTGCGGCGTATTGATATGACGGATGTCGCCCACAAAACCAAAATCGATATCCTGCACGGTTCTCTTTTCCGAAATAATCAGATTGCCATCCGCTCCGGAAAATCCGAAAGCAGGACAATCCAGTGCGTTGAGCTGTGCTACAATTCTTTTGTTGATCAATCCGGCATAGGTCATTACGACCACATCCAGCATAGGCAGATCGGTAATACGTCGACCGTCGATCATTTGTGTGTCGAGGTGTAGTGCTTCGGCGATTTTACTCGCTTCTTTACCACCACCATGAACAAGGATTTTAGCGCCTTTTAATTCTGAAAAAGCACGGAGCGTTTGTTGTAAAACAATCGGATCGTCGATAATGTTTCCGCCGATTTTTACAAGGGTTAATTCCGGTTTAGTTGTCATCATCCTGTAAAATTTTAGTCAGTATCGCCTGAGTGGCATAGGTTCTGTTATTCGCCTGCGGAATCACGATAGCGTTTTCGCTATCCAAAACCGCATCGCTGACAATCTGATTGCGTCGTACCGGAAGACAATGCATAAATTTGGCATTGTTGGTAAGCGCCATTTTTTCCGGCGTTACCATCCACGACAAGTCCTGAGACGTGATGGCGCCATAATCGTTATAATTGCTCCAGTTTTTAGCATATATAAAATCGGCATTCTCAAAAGCCTCCTCCTGATTGTAGACGATCGTGCTGTTTTGAGTGATTTCGGGATTGAGTGCATAGCCTTCCGGATGCGTGATCACAAAATCGACATGGGCTTTTTGCATCATCTTGACGAACGAATTCGGAACCGCATGCGGCAATGCCTTCGGATGTGGCGCCCAGGTTAATACGACTTTCGGTTTTTGTTTGGTTTTATACTCCTGTATCGTCAGGATATCGGCTACGGCCTGTAACGGATGTTCCGACGAACCTTCGAGGCTAATTACCGGAACGGAAACTTCTTTTATAAAAGCGTTGATCACATATTCGGACTCATCTTTTTCCTTATCCGTTAGCGTTGGAAAACTACGGATGGCAATGATATCGCAGTACTGCGCGACTACTTGTGCGGCTTCTTTGATGTGTTCGGATTTTGTACCGTCCATGATGGCGCCGTCTTCAAATTCGAGACTCCAGCCTTCGGTATTCAGGTTTAAAGTGATACAGTTCATTCCCAAATTGGCCGCTGCTTTTTGCGTACTCAATCGGGTTCTCAAACTCGGATTAAAAAACAAAAGGCCAATAGTTTTATTTGTCCCCAGGGCTTTATACGAATAAGGATCGGATTTGATCTGTTTGGCGAGTAATAACAGCGCGTCGAGATCTTCGATATGGTTTACGGATGTAAAATGTTTCATGTTATTTTAGTTTAAAGTGTAAAGGACTTTTTCGAGTCCGCTTACAAACGAATCAATATGGTTTTGGGTGATGGATAAAGGCGGAAGAACGCGCAACAGATTTTTCTGCGATGCATTTCCGGTAAAAATATGGGCATCATAAATCAGTTTTTGACGCAATTCACTAACGTCAAAATCGAATTCCAATCCGAGCATCAAACCTTTACCTTTTATTTTTTTTACCGCCGGGATTTGTTGTACCCGAGCTATAAAATAATCATGGATCAAAGTGACATTTGCGATCAGTTGTTCCTGTTCGATGGTTTCCAAAACCGACAAAGCGGCTGCACAAGCCAAATGATTTCCGCCGAAAGTAGTGCCCAATAAGCCATAGGAGGCTTTAAATTTTGGATGGATCAGAATTCCGCCGATAGGGAAACCATTGCCCATTCCTTTGGCAACCGAAATAATATCCGGCTGAATCGCATGATGCTGGTGCGCAAAAAACAAGCCGGAACGTCCGTAGCCACTTTGGATTTCATCCAGAATCAGGACAACATTATTCGCATTACAGATCTGTTGTAAAAACTGAAAAAAGGCCGTAGTTCCTTCGTCCAAGCCGCCTACGCCTTGAATTCCCTCGATAATCACGGCACAAACATCCCCTTTGGCGATTTCTTGTGTAACAGCATCACTATCGTTTAATGGAAGAAAAACCACCTCGTGTTTGCTATTAATCGGCGCTACGATCGATGGATTATCCGTTACCGCAACAGCCGCTGAGGTACGTCCGTGAAACGATTTTTGAAACGCAATCACTTTCGATTTTCCGTTGTAAAAGGAAGCCAGTTTTAAAGCATTTTCGTTCGCTTCGGCACCGGAATTACACAAAAACAAGGAATAGTCAGGATAACCGGACATAAAAGTCAGTTTTTGAGCCAATTGTTCCTGTATCGGATTTTGAATGGAATTGGAATAAAAACCGATTTTCCCGACCTGATCGGTAATCGCTTTGACATAATTCGGATGGGAATGACCAATGGAAATCACACCGTGACCCCCATAAAAATCAAGGTATTCCTGGTTGTTTTCGTCCCATACGGTTGCGTTTAAAGCGCGCACAGGAGTGAGGTTGTATATTGGATAAACATTAAATAAGCTCATTGTTGTAAAAATTGAATAGATTAAAAACTGCCTGATTTTAATTGTAGCCCGGTTTTTTCCTCCAGACCAAACATCAGGTTCATATTCTGTATCGCCTGTCCCGACGCGCCTTTTATCAGATTATCGATAATGGAAGTGACCAACAGGTATTTTCCTTTTTTCTCCAGACTGATGATGCATTTGTTGGTTTGTACGACCTGCTTTAAGTGGATCGCATCGGTCGTGACCACCACAAAAGGCTGGTTGTGATAAAAGGTTTGGTATAGCGATACTATAATATCCAGCGATTTTTCGGTTTGCATATATAGGGTTGCAAAAATTCCACGGCAAAAATCCCCGCGATTTGGAATAAACAACAACTCTTGATCAAAACTGGGTTGCAGCTTTTCCAGACTTTGGCGGATTTCGTCCAGATGTTGGTGCTCAAAGGCTTTGTAATGCGACATATTATTATTGCGCCAACTGTGATGGGAAGTCCCGGAAGGTTGGACGCCAGCACCTGTACTGCCGGTAGTCGCGTTGATATGAATACTGTTTTGTAGCTCCTGATCGTGTGCCAAAGGTAACAACGCCAATTGTATCGCCGTAGCAAAACACCCCGGATTGGCCACAAACTGAGCTGCTTTGATCTTTTTACGGTTCAGTTCCGGTAGACCGTACACAAAAGAACCGGCATCGGAATTTAAACGAAAATCATTTCCCAAATCAATCATACGCGTATGCGAAGCAAAAGGATGTTTTTCCAAAAAAGCCTTCGACTGACCGTGGCCCAAACAAAGGAAAACAAGATTCACCTCCGGGTTTATCGTATCGGTAAAAACCAAATCGGTATCACCCAATAAATCCTGATGTACATTTGCAACGGGTTTACCAGCATTGGTCGTACTATAAACAAAGTCGACTGTCGCTTTGGGATGGTTTTGGAGCAGACGTAACAACTCACTGGCGGTATAACCGGAACCACCAATAATACCGATCTTAATCATAATCGAGTGCATTTACATGTGAATAAATAGTTTGCGCATTTCCAAGAATTTTGATAAAACCCTTCGCATCGGTCGCCGTCCAGGCGTTGTTCATTTCGCCATACTGACCAAACCCGGTGTTCATTAAATCGTGTTCCGATACAATGCCATCCAGTGAAAAATGATACGGTTTTAAGGTAACGGTAACGGTACCACTTACGGTCTGCTGCGTATCGGTTAGAAATGTTTCGATATTACGCATCACCGGGTCGAGGTAGTGGCCTTCGTGGAAAAGCATACCGTACCAATTCCCCAGCTGTTCCTTCCAGTATTGCTGCCATTTGGTCAACACATGTTTTTCGAGCAGATGATGGGCTTTGATAATGATCAGTGGAGCTGCGGCTTCAAAACCAACACGCCCTTTAATCCCGATAATCGTATCGCCCACATGGATGTCGCGGCCAATCGCAAAAGCACTGGCTATGTTTTCGAGTTTGGTGATATTGGTTGTCGGTGTGGCTTTTTCGCCATTTATAGCTATCAGTTCGCCTTTTTCGAATTCAAGCACGACTTTTTCAGGCGTTGTTTTTTGTAATGCCGACGGATACGCTTCCTCTGGCAACGGAAGGTGCGAGGTGAGTGTTTCTTTTCCACCCACACTGGTTCCCCAAATGCCTTTATTGATCGAGTACTGTGCCTTTTCCCAAGAATACGAAACACCCTGTTCCTCGAGATAATCCACTTCTTCCTGACGGGATAATTTAAGATCGCGGATTGGCGTCATAATTTCAATTTCCGGAGCGATGGTTTGGAAAATAAGATCAAAACGGATTTGATCATTCCCGGCTCCGGTACTTCCGTGTGCCACAACTTCGGCTCCGATTTTTTTAGCATAGCGGATAATTTCCAACGCTTGGAAAACTCGTTCGGCACTTACCGAAAGCGGATAGGTATTGTTTTTTAGCACATTTCCGAAAACCAGATATTTGATCGCTTTCTGATAGTATTTTTCAATAATGTTGCGATTGGTATGCTCAAAACTCCCCAATTCGTAGGCACGGGTGGTGATGGTTTCTAATTCGGTTTCTGAAAAACCACCGGTGTTCACCAAAACGGTATGCACCTGATAACCGTTATTTTGCAGGTATTTCAGACAAAAAGACGTATCGAGTCCGCCGCTATAGGCTAAAACCACTTTTTTGATTCCATTGGGTTTATGTTGTTCTTTCATGGGATTTATTTTTTAAGAAAAGTGCCTGTTTGATGTTTTTCAGTCGACTGAGCACTTTCTGATTAAAGGTGTAAGTTGTTTTCGGTTTTCTTTTTTCGTTCGGATCGTATAACATTCCGGTGCAAAGACACATTTTGTTGTCTTTCCGTTGCAGAATATCAAAATTCGAACAGGTTTTGCAGCCACTCCAAAAACTCGGATCATCGGTCAATTCGGAAAAAGGTACCGGTCGGTAGCCTAAATCGGAATTGATTTTCATCACAGCCAGACCGGTGGTGATGCCAAAAATTTTAGCCTCCGGATACTTTTTCTGCGAATAGTCAAACACAAACGTTTTGATTTTTTTTGCGAGTCCGAGGTGCCGGTAATCCGGATGGACAATAAGCCCCGAATGGGCGACAAATTTTCCATGACTCCAGCTTTCGATATAACAAAAGCCGGCGAATTTTCCGTTTTCAAGTGCGATAACGGCATCCTGCATGTCAATTTTTTTGCGGATGTATTCCGGCGTCCTTTTGGCAATACCGGTGCCTCTTTGTAAGGCTGAGGTTTCGATCGTGTCGCAAATCTCCGGCGCATAGGCATAATGCTCCTTTTGAGCAATAACAATGATTACATGCATCTTTTACAAGGATGGGTAAATATTAATAAACAATAAAATGTAAAGGGAAATAGAAAGGAGTCGAAACCGTCGGGATGTTTCGAAAAAGGTAGTGTTTACCGTCGTTTTGCAGGAATTGCAAACGGTAATCCTAAAATAATAGTTAAAACAAAAAGGCTAATTAAGCCGGTAAAAACAATAGATACTTCCAAAATGGGGAAAAATAGAAGATGAATAACAATAGGAAAAACTCGGGTACTAGAATAGACTCCGCTCTGTCCGCGAAGTAGTGGACAGGCTTTTCCGTAGGGAACGGTTACTATGTAACGCTGTTAATTTCATCGGGACAAATGTAGTATAAATTATTACATACGTTGAAAAAAAATAATAAAAATGCTGTTTTTTGTCTCTAAATGGGCTTTTTTGTACGATTTATACAATAAAAAAAAACCGGGATTAATCATATGATCAATCCCGGTTTTACTGTTAAAAAAGGAGCTTTATTTTTTCACCACTTTTCGGATATATTCTTTATTTCCGGTTGTGATTTTTAAGATATACATACCTGTTGCCAGGTTGCGAATATCGATTTGCTCGGATAACGTATTATTGGTTGGCATCACGTTGCTTTCCAATACGATACGGCCATTCGTATCCACCAACATCAGATTCACTTTTTGATCGGCGATATTCTCTACCGAAAGGTTTACAAAACCATCAGATGGATTCGGATACAACTGTAGGTTTTCAAAACCATTTACAGGACTTTCAGCAGCCATTCGGGCGCCACAGCTAATCGCTACAGCCGAACGCGTTCCGTTGGAGTTGCTCGTTGATCCGGCGCTGTTTTTCGCCACCATCGAATACGTATAGGTAGTACCCGCGTTGATCAAATATGTATTTAAAAACGAGGTACCCGTAACATCCGGCGCATATAAGTTTCCGTTACGATAAATGTCGTAGGTCGTCGCATTGGCAGAAGCCGTCCAGGTCACATTAATCGCGCTGGTTGTTCCGCTACAAGTAGGCGTTAAGGTAACGGTAAACGCACCCGGAGCGCCACAAGCCGGTGGTGTAGCCGACAATGTTCCGTTGGAGTTGTTGGTTGTTGTGCTTCCGGCATTTTTCGCTTTTACATAGTACGTATAAGCCGTTCCGGAAGTAACCGCTGTATTCAGATATTGGGTTCCGGTAATGCTGCTCGCATATAAAGCCCCGTTACGATAGATGTCATAACTGGTTGCATTGGCAGAAGCCGTCCAGTTTAATCGAACGCGGGTGGCGCTTCCGTTACATTCCGGTGTAGCGGTTAGCGTAAATGCGCCCGGAGCACTGGTACTACAAGTTAGTCCTAAATTCGATTTAAAAGCATTAAAGTATGCGGATGCAAACGAATCCCTCCAGGTAGAACTGGTTAGTTTGGCTGCATCGGAAGTGGTATCCACAAAACCGATTTCATTTAAACAGGCTGTAGCGGAGGAATAACGCAGTACTCCAAGGTGGTACGCCAGGAAGCTGTTGTCTTCCACGCAGCGGCGGTTTGTCCACGAACCGTAGGATACCATATCGGTTTGGATTTTCTGAGCGAAAGCAATATCCGGAGCCGTATTCGTATCGTCGGCGGTACAATAGAAGGTTTCGGTACCGGTTCCACCACCTGCATTACAGTGAATACTCAATAGTCGGTCGGCATTCCAGTTGTTCGACATGGTTGCACGTTGTGTTACCGAAATCCAACTGTTCAGATTGGTTGTACGGGTCATGTATACCGTCCAGGAACAACTCCCCTGGATGAGGTTACGGGTACGTAAACCTACTTCAAGTGAGGTTTCAATTTCAGTAGCGGTTCGACCATCGGGATTATCGCTGGTTGTGGCACCATAGCCATGTCCCGGATCGAGAACAATGATTTGTGCATTTGCGGCGAAACCTAGTATCAGGGCAAAAAGGAGTGTAGTTATTTTTTTCATAGCATTAGTTTTTTAGTTCAGAAGTGAAAATTCTACCGGTTTTATCATCGGCAAACAATACTTTGTTTTTTCCGTAGAATGAAGGGAACATTTCAGTAAAAACTTCGGTGTTCGTGATCTTTCTCGGTTTGAAAGCTTTGGTATCAAACAGATACAATTCGGAATTGCTCACGCTGTGTCCGTCTTCACTTTCGTCTAAAAATCCTAATAAGAACTTGTCGTCTGCCGACCATCCGGTTGCGATTCCGGTTCCGACTTTAACGGGTTTGTTTTCACCATTCAGATCGTAAACAAAAATATCCGCTCCGTTATGAACGGCCACTTTTTTACCATCGTTAGACAATATGGCATTGTAAAACTGCCCTTCGTCGTTGGTGATCACCCAGGTTTTTTCTGTAGCAAGATCTTTTGCTTCGATCTTTAAAGTCATTAGATTGGTGTAAACCACAATTGGTGTCTCTTTCCCTTGGTAGGATGGCAGAAATGTGTGGTTGATATCGTCTTTTAATTCGCGTCTTTGAGTTGTCACATCATAGGCGTACACTTTTGACTGCGAAAAGAAATCTTTTTCACCTTTTTCTTTAAAATAAAAGGTGCTGTTGTTACGATCCCAGGTATACCCGTAACCGCTTCCGTCCTTATCGGAAATTTTTTGTACCGAATTTTTGGCCAGATCCAAAAGGTAAATTCCTTTAAAATGCTCGCCGGTTAAAAGGGCATGTGTTCCGTCTGGCGAAACTACGGGATTTGTAAAAAATCCCTCGACGTTTACACGATTAAAATCGGATAGTTTCTGAGCATGCCCGCAGATGCCTAAAAACAACATCGAAATGTACAGTAGGTTTTTTTTCATAATGTATAGATTTGATTTTCATAAAATTACTATTTATATGGTACAAAATGCGAAATATTTATTAACAAATAATTAATATTATACTTCTTGTTAATATTTACGGGGCTTGCGCATAAAAAAAAGCACTTCTTTTGGAAGTGCTTTAAGGTATTTTTAGGCGATATTAACGTCGGAATTTATTCCGGGTGATGATATTTTTGAGTTTTGCTTTTAAATCTTCGCCGGTATCATACACCATTTGTTCGTTACCTGGAAACGGAATCGGCTTGCGATCGAAATACTTAAAATAGTTGTCATCGCAGGCACGACGATCGCCCTGATAATTGGCATAGATATTTTGGAAAACATATTCGCTGCTCAATGGAAACGAGTCAATCAGCTGGTTGGTTTTAAAATCGATATAATCCACTTTGGCGGTTACCTGACAGGCTTTAAACTGCGTAAACTCGTAAATGTCGATTCGAATCGTACGGAAATTATCCACTTTAACCGGTTTCCCCAAACTGTCGCGAACCACACGACCATTGGCATCCACCAGATTTTTAACGCCGTCTTTGATTTGCTTTTCTTTGATAAACTGACGCTCTTTGATTTGTTCCGGAGAAATTTTAATATCGCGGAAGTTAACAATCAGGCCATAGTCGTAGGTAACCCCTTTCTGGCGGTTACTGTGATAAACCGTCCATTTATCGTCCAAACCAAGCGTACTGAAATCCAGTAAATCCGACTGAAGTCGTACCGGAATTACCATATTGGTTTCGTTTTTGGTATATACATTTACAAAATCGGTTCCTTTAAACTGCGCTTCGTCCATTAATTTGGTAACGTCTTTAAAATTAGGACTTAGCGTTAGCAGATAAGCAAAATCATCATAAGCTCTTCTGTAATTCACCTTGTTATTCGTCGCCATTAAAGCTTTGGAATTGTCATACAGGAATTTTGCCAATGCATTTTTACTGCTAACAATCTGATCCGAATAATCATCAAACGGAAAAATAGCATTCCGGTTTTCTTTTAAAAGGCGTAGCGGCAATAACGGACGAATACGCTCCTGACGGTTGTTTAGCTGTAAATAGGTATTGTACAATTTTTCCAGTTTGGAAGGATTGGCATCTTTTACCAGTAATTCAATCGTGCGAAGATCACGGTCTTTGGCTTTGGCAAAAGCTTCCTCAAGAAGGTACACATAATCCTGTTTTCCCTTTGCATTTTTATTGTTTTGCAATCCTTCGATAGCGCGGTCAATAGCGCCGTCGTAATCGCCTTCAGTTAGCATATTCCGGGTTTGTTTGACACCACAGGAGCAAACAAAAGCCAGTAGGAATACTAATGCAGTAATTTTCCTCATAAATGAAATCGTTAAAGATGCCCAAAAGTATACATTTTGGACGGATTATAAGAAACGGGTATAAAAAAACTCCGGACAAGCCGGAGTTTCTATTTGGAATGGAGTCTATTATTTTCGTTCGAACGGAGGTAATAGTTTACTCGCAACTTCACCAAATCCGATGCGTACCTGATCATTCTGGCAGAAACCTTTCATAATCACAGTATCACCGTCGTTGATAAATTTACGTTCGGTACCGTCTTTCATTTTAAGTGGGTTTTTACCACCCCAAGTTAATTCCAACATCGATCCGAAGCTGTTTTCGGCTGATCCGGAAATCGTACCCGATCCCATCATGTCACCGGAATTCACACGACAACCATTAATGGTGTGGTGCGCCAACTGCTGACTCATGGTCCAGTACATATATTTAAAGTTGGATTCCGAAACGATAGTAGCATCGGTATTTTCAGGAGCGATAGACACTTCCAGGTTGATATCGAAAGCGTGATCGCCGGTTTGTTGCAAATACGGAAGTGGTGTTGGTTCTTGTTTTGGACTGGCCACACGGAAAGGCTCCAAGGCATCCATAGTTACAATCCATGGTGAAATGGACGACGCGAAGTTTTTAGCAAGGAAAGGTCCAAGTGGCACATATTCCCATTTCTGAATGTCACGCGCGCTCCAGTCGTTTAGCAATACCATACCAAAAATATAGTCTTCTGCTTCTTCCACAGGGATGTTTTCCCCCATAATGTTAGCATCTGTAGTAATAAAAGCGGTTTCCAATTCGAAATCTACTGATCGCGACGGACCGAATACCGGTTGCGTCTCACCATTTGGAAGGGTTTGTCCCATTGGACGGTGTACCGGAATTCCGGATGGAACGATGGTAGAACTTCTTCCGTGATACCCTACGGGGATGTGTACCCAGTTTGGTAGTAGCGCATTGTCCGGGTCACGGAACATTTTGCCCACATTGGTCGCGTGTTCTTTACTGGAATAGAAATCGGTATAATCGCCGATTAAAACCGGTAATTGCATTTCGATTTCATTTACGTTAAAAATAACCACCTCTTTATGTGCATCATTATCACGTAATTGTGGGTTTTCGGCATCAAAAATATCAGCTAGTCGGTTACGTACCAAACGCCAGGTTTTTTTACCGTCGGAGATAAAATCGTTCAGCGTATCCTGCATGAACATATCATCAGTTAGTTCAATACCTTCAAAATAACCCAATTGTTGCAGGGCTCCCATATCGATCGCAAAATCACCAATACGGGTTCCGATGGTTACCACATCATCTTTAGTTATAAAAACCCCGAAAGGGATATTCTGTATCGGGAAATCGCTGTTCACGGGGACGTTTAACCAGGATTTTCTAGTAGGGTCATTGGCACTTATAGGCATATTGTATGTTTGTTTTTGTTGTTGAAAAATTCGAAATCAAATATAGTAGCTATTGTGAATTTAACAAACCATTTTCGTATTTTTGAGGTCAATTTAACGAAATATTATAAAATGCAACGCGACGAACAAATTTTCGACTTAATTCTTGAGGAACAAGATAGACAAATTCACGGATTGGAACTTATTGCATCTGAGAATTTCGTGAGCGATCAGGTAATGGAAGCAGCGGGTTCTGTTTTAACGAATAAATATGCCGAAGGCTATCCGGGTAAACGGTATTACGGTGGATGTGAAGTAGTGGATGTAATCGAGCAAATCGCAATCGACAGAGCTAAGGCTTTGTTTGGAGCGGAATATGTGAATGTACAGCCACACTCCGGATCGCAAGCTAATACAGCAGTTTTTGCAGCCTGTTTAAAACCAGGCGATAAAATATTAGGTTTCGATCTTTCACACGGAGGACATTTAACACACGGTTCGCCGGTGAACTTTTCCGGAAAATTATACAATCCGGTATTCTACGGAGTAGAAAAAGAAACCGGAATGCTGAACTATGACAAAATTCAGGAAGTAGCGACGCAGGAACAACCAAAATTAATTATCGCTGGAGCTTCGGCTTATTCCCGTGATATGGATTTTAAACGTTTCCGCGAGATTGCTGACAGTGTAGGGGCTATTTTAATGGCTGATATTTCGCACCCGGCCGGTTTAATCGCTAAAGGATTGATGAACGATCCGGTTCCGCATTGCCATATCATCACGACTACGACGCACAAAACGCTACGTGGACCAAGAGGCGGAATGATCATGATGGGTAAAGATTTTGAAAATCCGTTTGGAATCAAAACACTAAAAGGAGAAATCCGTATGATGTCATCTTTATTGGATGGATCGGTATTCCCAGGTAACCAGGGTGGACCGTTGGAACATATCATTGCCGCGAAAGCAATTGCTTTTGGAGAAGCTTTAAGCGATGAATTCTTTACGTATGCAATGCAGGTTCAGAAAAATGCAAAAGCAATGGCCGAAGCTTTTGTAAAAAGAGGATACGATATTATTTCGGGCGGTACCGATAATCATATGATGTTAATCGATCTTAGAAATAAAAATATTTCCGGGAAAGAAGCAGAAAATGCATTGGTAAAAGCTGAAATCACGGTTAATAAAAACATGGTTCCATTTGACGATAAGTCACCATTTGTAACGTCGGGTATCCGTGTCGGAACGCCTGCGATAACCACTCGTGGTTTGGTGGAAGCCGATATGGAAACGATTGTTGCTTTGATCGATAAAGTGATTTTAAATCATACAGACGAAGCAGTATTGGAAGAAGTTGCCGATGCGGTAAATGACATGATGGGCGAACGCGCCATGTTTGTTTTCTAAACCCACAAAATTATATAATGTAAAATCCCTCTGAAAAGAGGGATTTTTTTATTTATAGGTCTTGAAATTAAAGATAAAAGAGTCGACAACTAAACCCGATTACGGATTTAGATAGTTTGCATGTTTTAGAGATGTTACAATTACAACAACTGGCCGAAATTGATGATCAGCAGTATAAATTGTTTAATTAGCATAATTAATAGCTGTACCATAAGTAAATCAATGATTTAAAGAAGGTTTAACGAGATGCAAGGTACAAAAAAAGAGAATAGCCAATTACGGTTTTTCGGATTATTTACTGTGGATTTGTCTTAAAAAAATCATAAATTTTACTGTGGCATTCCTTCCGGATCCATATAAACAATTTCCCATTGGTGTCCATCCAGATCGGAAAAACTATGGGAATACATCCAACCGTAATCCATCGGTTCGGCATACAGCGTACCACCGGCTTCGACGGCCTTGGAAATGATGTTGTTTACCTTTTCGCGGCTGTCGGTATCCAGGCACAGGAGTACTTCGGTCGTTTGTGTGGCATCGCTAATCGCCTTACGGGTAAAATCCTTAAAACGTTCGTGAACCAGTAACATCACAAAAATGGTGTCACTAACGACCATGCAGGTGGCCTTGTCGTCTGTAAACTGCGGATTAAAAGTAAATCCCAGTTTGGAAAAGAACGCAATCGATCGATTGAGATCTTTAACGGGTAGGTTTACAAAGATTCTTGTTGCCATAAATATGTCTGTTTAGTTGGTTATCAGCAGGAAGACTATGAAGGTACTTCTTTTTTGATTGTGGTAGTGGTAATGAAACGTTAAGAATCAAAAGGATTAAAATAGCGTTAAAAGTAGCCGGAATATTTTCCGGTAGGACTGAATTTGCTATTTTTAGACTTTAAAAGTAAATCAGTGAAATCACTATATCTGTTGTTCATTTTAATCGGGTTCTCTGCAAGCGGTTGGGCGCAAAATGATTTTGTAACCAAGTCGAAGCCGATTCCCCGTTTGAAAATACCGGCTATTAGTCCGGATAAATCTTCTAATTCGACTGCCTTTCCATCGATGAATTTTAGTTCGTCTATTTTTGATACCCCATTAAATCCGCTGGAAACCTTAAAACCGAATACGTCTTCGTTTCAGATTGGGGAAGACAATTCTAAATTTGGCGCCGAAAAGGAGAAATTTGCGAATCCGGGTGATGTCTATGTCGAAAAACTAAAACAGGATTTTCAAGGAGAAGGAAATGGCGATTCGCGTATCTTTAAAAGAGACCAGTCGTTTGGCGAAATCCGTACCAAATCGGAATACGTTAAAATTGTATACCGCGATCACGAATATGTGGATGGTGACATGATCAAGTTTTTAGTGAACGGAAGGATCGTGATTCCACAGATTATTTTAGATGCCAGCTTTAAAGGAACAACACTCGGATTGGAAAAAGGATTTAACAAACTCGATTTCGAAGCCTTAAATCAGGGAAGTTCCGGTCCGAATACAGCCGAGTTCCATGTCTACGACGATAAAGGAACATTACTTTCGGCAAATCGTTGGGATTTAGCGACCGGGTTTAAAGCAACAATTATGGTTATTAGAGAATAATTACACCTGACAGGTTTCCAAAACCCGTCAGGTGTAGAAAAAAAGGTCGCTTGTAGCGACCTTTTTTTAATCTTGTTCCGGCATCATTTTCGTTGCGATGGCGATCCGGTTCCACGAATTGATCGTGATAATGGCTAGCATCACCTGAGCCAGGTAATTATCGTCATTAAGCGCTTTACGGGCGTTTTCGTAGGTTGTATCCGATACGTGGTTGGAAATATGTGTCATTTCTTCCGTAAGGGCTAAAATTGCCTTTTCCGCTTCCGAAAAGAAATTCGTATCTCTCCACGCATTTAACGCATAAATACGTTGCTCGGTTTCGCCATATTTACGGGCATCTTTGGTGTGCATATTGATACAAAAAGCACAACCGTTGATTTGCGAAGCGCGAATTTTAATAAGTTCTTTGTGAATGGGCGTAAGCTTGGAAGTGCTTAAATATTTTTCGAAAGCATACATGATTTTATACGCTTCCGGTTCCAGTTGACTGATGTTAATTCGATTGTCCATAGTGATTGAATTTTTATTAGGACAAAGTTCGGAAGTGCCAGCCGGAAAAAAATTAAGCTGGTTTAAGAAATGCGATTAACTCAGTTTTTTACGAACCTCGCTTACGTATTCCGGGCTGATTCCTAAAAAAGAAGCGAGTACATATTGCGGAATCCGTTGGGCAAACTCCGGATAAGTCCCAACAAATTGCAGGTAGCGTTCTTCGCCCGAAAGGAGAAAAAGATATTCAATCCGTGTAAGCGATGCCGCATAAGCCCGTTCGAGGTTTTTACGGAAATAACTTTCGAGTGCCGGAATTTTTTCAAACAGGGTTTCCTGTTCCGGGCGACTGATATACAGGACTTCAGAAGCTTCTAATGCCTGAATATAGAATTTAGAAGGCCTTCCGGATGTATAGCTCGAATAATCGGTTATCCACCAGTTTTCGAGTCCGAATTGGATGACCTGTTCTTTTCCATTTTCGGTGATCAGATAGAGGCGAAAGCAACCTTTTATGATAAAATAATTGTATTGACAAACGCTGCCTTCGGTATGAAGAATCTCTTTTTTGGCAACTTTTTTCGAATGGAAAGTCGTCGCGATGATTTCTTTCTCCTCCGGTGTCAGGACTACCGATTTTTCAATATGCCGGATCAGTCGTTCCATTTTACATCGGACTACAGATTTCCACTAAAAAGCCTTCCGGATCTCTCACATAGGCGACTTTTTGTCCCCACGGTTTGGTTTTAACCGCTTCGGTCAGCGTCGCGCCGGCCTGAAGTGCTGTTTCCACCGTTTTTTCTACATCATCGGACGTAAAACCCAATTCGATTCCAAAAGGTTTGGCCGTCGGAGCGCTTTCGATATAACTTTCTTTCAGATTGGATTTAGCGAGCGAATGAACCGCAAAGGATAGTGTGGTAGCACCGGAGATCAATTCCCCGTAATCTTCGTCGGGGGTGATAAATTTACGTTCAAAACCAAATGCATTTTCGTAAAACGTCATGGCTTTAGTTACATTTTGAACATATAAGATGGTATAGGCAAAAGTGATCATATGAAATAAAATAAGATTTGGTGTCAGTACCGGTAAAATACCGGGGTCACTATTACAAATATACTAACTTTTTCTTACAGGGAATGGTGGATCGGTTTGCTTAATACAATCATATGTTTGCACTGGATGCCATTTTCAAAGATCGGTTCCTTATAATGTTCCGTAAAAAAGTTCCGTTTAATTCCGGTGACTTCAAACCCTTGTTTCTGGTACCATTGCAATTGTGGAATACTGGAGTTTCCAGTGCCGATGATCACCTCATGAAACCCTCTTTTTCTGGCTTCAGAAAGCGCATGGTGCAATAAAAGCTTCCCAATGCCCTTTTGTTGGTGATCTTCCCTAACGGCGATGTTTTTGATCTCAACAGCCGTTTCATCTATCGGATATAATGCGTAAACGCCAATATAATCGTTTCCGGTAGGAATACCGTATAAAAACGATTCGTGTATATAGCTATTGATCATATCAATATACGGATCGGCCAATAGCAACAGGGGATAGGGGATGGATTTGCTGTAGATCGGTTGTATCGTCATAGGCGATTATTTTTTGGTTAAGGTTATGGTATTCAGGTCACCCACACTGTTTCGGAAAGTAACCTTAAAAGTGTCTTTGTCTTTATTTCGCAACGGTGAAGGCTTGGTAATGATCTCGCAGTAATTTATGTTTTCATAGTTTACATCATCAATCTGTACAATTTGGTCCTCAATTCCCACAACACCCTTTATCGCATCGTCCCAGATAATCCCAACGACTAGTTTTTCGTTGTTCAGTGTCGGTTTAAAGCCCAATTGTTTTTCTTTCAGATCATAATTTTCATTAAAAGGCTCGAAATAGAAATACTTGTTTTTGTAATCCACCGTAATAAGTCCGTGGTTTAGCAGTTCGGAACCGATCCGGGAGTTTTTGTCGTTGGTGGTTTCGATGGTCATGTTTTTAAACGCAATTCCATTGATTTTTATTTGCGGAACGGTGTACCGGTAATTTCGGCTATCGTCTGAATTGCCAAATATTCCAATGGACGCGTTACCATAGCCCTCTTCTATGTCGAGAAAAAGATTCTCTTCTTTTAGAATCTCATAAGCTCGTAACGACATGGAATATAGGTTGTTCATGCCGGTATCAAAAAGGATTTCTTCTGAAGCTTCTTTTTTATTTTTCAATCCGATTTTAATATATGGACTGCTTTGTGTGTCGTACATATAGAGTTTGGAAGCATGTTTTTTGCGCAAATTCAAGCGGGAAGGATTATCGGTTATGACAATCGATTTTTTGGGAGCAGACAATTGCAAAATGGAATTGCGCAGGAGATTGCTACCAATAAAACCGTCGATTTTAAGGCATTCGAAAATCATCTTGTTATCGTTAACCAACGCCGGAATATCCTGAAAAGTAACACCACCCAATGCTAATTTTGGTATAGCAACCATTTTCATCGTGTCGTTTTTGCCGTTAGAATCTACAATATTAATATCGGTCAGGAATTTCGTTTGTAATAATTTACTCAGTTCGGTAGTGATAATACAGGGTGCGCCGGTATCCAGCAAAAATCGATAGGTTTTATTTTCGATTACAACGGGTATGATCAATTTATTATTAAGATTTTCAAACGGAATTTCTGCAAAATAATCTTTTTGAGTAGTTGTACCTTGATTAAGCGTAATTTGTGCATTACTCTGAAATGAAATAAATAGTAGTGAAAAAAGGCATAGAAAGCGGGTCATACAGTTTTGTTTTTAAAGTATCATAATTTTTAGATGCGATAAAGTACAAAAAGTATGCCTATTATTTTGTTAAAATTATTGAGGCGGTCATAAAAAAGGTTGTTTTTTAAACAACCTTGTAAAAAATGATCAGGTTTTGAATACCTGACAGGATTATTGTAATCGGATTATTTTTTTGGTTTTGGAAGGTTTTCAGAGATCTTCTTTATTTTGGATACCTCTTTGACCAGTATGTATTTTACCGACGAACCATCGGCCGGTGGATTGTCAATTTTTTCTTCTTTAATTTCCAATACATATTCGTTACCTTCTTCATAAGTAAAACCTTCGATACCACTATACCAAAATTGCCAGTCTTTCTGACCGTCTTTTTTAACCAGAAAACACTTTTGTGGCGCCACACCGGTACAATCGGCTTGTTGTGAGGCTACGACAATCTGGAAGGTTTGGGTAACAGGTGCAGGCGCTTCAACTTTTGCTGGTAAGCCTTCGGATGTTTTAGCCACTTTTGAGATTTCGTTTACCAAAACATACTTTATCGAAGGCGCATCGGCCGGCGGATTGTCGATTTTTTCTTCGCGTACTTCCAATACATATTCGTTTCCATCTTCAAAAATAAAGCCATCGATTCCATTATAAAGATTCTCCCAATTTGCTTGCCCTTCTTTTTTAACCAGCAAACATTTTTGAGGCGCTACACCAACACAGTCCGCTTCTTCGGAAGCTACTGTTAATCGTATCACTTCACTTTTGCTACACGATGCAAATAGAAAAAGGGATACCGCTAAATACATTAGGTTTCTAAACATACTATTTGATTTTAAAGTTAATGACTTGTGGATTTTGCCCGTATTCGGTTTGCTTTGGAATACGAAGCGGTGTAGTGAAGTGAATATATAGCACAAATATAGTGAATTTTGTTATAAAAATCGCGTTAAATTTTAAAATCTGACGAGTGATAGAAAAAGGATGTCGTATAATTTTGTCGGCTTTTAATCATTTTTCGAAACGAAAGAGGCTATAGCAATTCGATTTAGAATGGTAGCTTGCCATTGTTCATCATCAGGAGCGATAATGATTGTTTGGAAACCATGCCGGTCGCCTTCTATTTTTACCCCTAAAGCGTCATCTATATGGATGTCAATCCCAAATTCTAAGGGGAACTTAGATATATACTTTCCTTTTTTTAAAACGCGTTGAATGTGTAGTTGTTGGTTGATGATACAATCAACGGGAATGCCATACGTATAAAACATCAGCCAGATTTTAAAGCGACTTCTATAAGAAGTGGTGTAAATATAGATATGATGATTATTTGATCGTAACGCTTTGAATAATGCTTTTGTGCCAAATCGGACGCCTTCAATTTTTAAAAACCGTTGCAGCCAATTTTGCTTTTCCAGAGGGAAATGTATCTTCGAAATTAGCGTATCGTCCAAATCAAATGAAATGATCATGTTTTATTTTGATTTCATATTAGGATTATAAAATAAAAGGGCTGCCTCATTTGAAACAGCCCTTTTAACTATGTTTTTGGGATCTTATAAGTGAATCACTTCTCCGTAAGCATCCGCTACAGCTTCCATTACCGCCTCACTCATGGTAGGGTGCGGGTGGATGGCTTTTAAGATTTCGTGACCAGTAGTTTCCAGTTTACGAGCCACAACCGCTTCAGCGATCATGTCGGTTACTCCGGCACCAATCATATGGCATCCTAACCATTCACCGTATTTCGCGTCGAAAATAACTTTTACGAAACCGTCTGGCGTACCGGCAGCTTTTGCTTTTCCGGAAGCAGAGAATGGGAATTTACCCACTTTGATTTCAAATCCTTTTTCTTTAGCTTGTTTTTCGGTCATACCCACAGAAGCGATTTCAGGAGTAGCATAGGTACATCCCGGAACATTTCCATAATCGATAGGCTCTACGTGTAAACCGGCAATTTTTTCCACACAAAGGATTCCTTCAGCAGAAGCAACGTGCGCCAATGCCTGACCCGGAACCACGTCACCGATAGCATAATAACCCGGAATATTCGTTTGATAGTAAGCGTTAACCAGGATCTTATCTCTGTCGGTAGCGATACCTACTTCTTCCAATCCGATATTTTCGATGTTGGATTTGATACCTACTGCAGAAAGTACGATATCGGCTTCCAGAATTTCTTCACCTTTTGCGGTTTTAACCGTTGCTTTTACGCCGTTTCCAGTAGTATCCACTTTTTCAACAGAAGCATTGGTCATGATTTTGATACCGGCTTTTTTAAGCGAACGCTCAAATTGTTTTGAGATATCTTCGTCTTCCACCGGAACAATGTTTGGCATAAATTCTACGATGGTTACCTCGGTTCCCATAGCGTTATAGAAATGTGCAAATTCTACTCCGATAGCTCCGGAACCAACTACGATCATCGATTTTGGTTGTTCTGGTAATGTCATAGCCTGACGGTATCCGATTACTTTTTTACCATCTTGTGGTAAGTTTGGTAATTCACGGGAACGCGCACCGGTAGCGATAATAATATGATCGGCAGTATACTCGGTTACTTTTCCGTCTTTATCGGTTACATCTACTTTTTTACCCGGTTTTACTTTTCCAAAACCATCGATAACGTCGATTTTATTTTTTTTCATCAGGAATTGAACCCCTTTGCTCATTCCTTCAGCAACACCACGGCTACGGTTGATCACAGCTCCGAAATCTTTGTCGAATTCGTTAACCGTTAATCCATAGTCGGAAGCATGTTTTAGGTAATCAAAAACCTGAGCCGATTTTAGTAACGCTTTTGTTGGAATACATCCCCAGTTCAAGCAGATACCTCCCAAGTTTTCTTTTTCAATAACGGCTACTTTAAAGCCCAATTGTGAAGCTCTGATGGCGGTTACATAACCACCTGGCCCGCTTCCTAAAACAATAATATCGTATTTCATAAATGTATAATTTCAAATGAATTTTCTGCGTACGAAAATAGGGATTTATTTGTTTTCTGAAAAGATTAATAGCATCAATTTTCAAAATATCCCAAAAACAGGCTGGCTAAAAATAGCGTATTTCTATTTTTAAGGCCAAATGACTGTCGATTTTTTAATTATCTGTATCAGAATGTCTTGTTTGTCGCTTATTCTGTAACGGCAAACTGTGAGTAATACAGGTTTTTATAGAACCCGTTTTCCTTGTTCAATAACTGATAATGGTTGCCTTCTTCGACGATTTCTCCTTTGTCCATTACAATGATTTTATCGGCATTGATAATGGTCGCCAAACGGTGTGCAATCACAATGGATGTTCTTCCCCTGGTGATCGTTTCCGTAGCTTTCTGAATCAATTCTTCCGAATAGGTATCGATAGACGAAGTGGCTTCATCGAGAATCAGAACGCTTGGATTGCTCACATATGCCCGTAAAAAGGCAATCAACTGTCGCTGCCCGGATGATAGCATAATACCGCGTTCTTTAACGTTGTAATCGTAATCTCCGGGCAGACTCATGATAAAATCGTGCGCGCCGATTTTCTGTGCGGCAAGAATGACATCTTCACGGCTAATCTTTGGATTGTATAACGTGATATTGTTTAAAATCGAATCGGCAAATAAAAATACATCCTGTAGTACAATGGCAATTTGTTTTCGCAGACTATTGATTGTAAAATCGGTTATAGGCGTATTGTCGATGGTGATGGTACCGCTGTCAATTTCGTAAAAACGATTTAACAAGTTGATAATGGTCGACTTACCGGCTCCCGTTGCGCCCACAATGGCTATCGTTTCACCTGCATTGACTTTAAGATTGATTCCTTTTAAGACTTCCTCACCTTCGATATAGCTGAAACGCACATTTTCGAAACGGATATCCCCTTTAAAATGTGTCGCTTCCACCGTTCCGGAAGTTTGTAAGTGATCGTCAATATCCAACACCTCAAACACCCTTTCGGCGGCGATGATTCCCATCTGCATTACGTTAAATTTATCCGCAATTTGACGCAACGGGTTGAATAACATATTGATCAACATTGTATAGGCAAACAAATCGCCAAATGAGGTAGAAGCGTCTCCGCTAATGATATTCAGACCGCCATACCAGATAATACACCCTAAGGTTACCGATGATACAATATCAGCAATCGGGAAGAAAATCGAGTTGTACAGGATATTTTTTAACCAGGCATCGTTGTGTTTCTGGTTGATCACTTTAAATTTTTCATATTCAATTGCCTCGCGGTTAAAGAGTTGTACGATCTTCATTCCGGTAACGCGCTCCTGAACAAAGGTATTCAGATTACCCACCTGATTTCGCACTTCTTCGAAGGCGATTTTCATTTTTTGCTGGAAAACACGGGTAGCGTATAACAATATCGGCATTCCCAAAATCACGATGCAGCTTAGTTTCCAGTTCATATAAAACATGATACCCAGGATGACCACCATTTTAAGCAGGTCGCTGACAATCATAAACAAGCCCTGACTAAAAATACTCGCAATCGATTCGATATCAGAAACGGAACGGGTCACCAGTTTTCCTACGGGTTCGTTGTCGAAATATTTCATTTTGAAATTGCTGATATGACGGAACAGCTTTTCGCGGATATCTTTCACGATATCCTGTCCTAGCCAGTTGGCCCAGTAGACAAAATAAAACTGCGATGCGACCTCAAGTAGCAATATTACTGCCATCAGGAGGATAAAAAGCAACAGTCCTTTGGAATCGTGTGTCGTTAGATAACGGTCGACCGTTTCTTTTAACATATACGGGCGTAATGCGGCAAATATCGACAACGATATCGCCCAGGCAATAACGGCGTTAAACCGCCCCTGATAGGGTTTGGCAAAACGCATTACTTTTTTTAGAGAAATGGATTTTATGGCTTTCATAGGGAATGGCGCTCTTGTATATAGGGGTAAACAACCCGGGTGAGGTAAAGTCCGTGTGCTGGTACGGAAAAGCCGGCTTTACTACGGTTTTTACTTTCGATTATTTGTCGGAATTCGTCCAGTGTTGTTTTTCCAAGTCCGACTTTGATTAAAGTTCCCACTATAGCGCGTACCATGTTTCGCAAAAAACGGTCGGCACTAATGGTAAACACTAATTTTGTACCGTTTTGTTGCCAATGTGCTTCGGTGATAGTGCAGTTAAACGTACGCACATCGGTATGTACTTTCGAAAAGCACTCGAAGTCGATATAGCTAAACAGCAATTGCGACGCTTGATTCATGGCTTCCACGTTTAGTGGATGGAAATGGAACCAGCTTCCTTCATTTTCAAAGGGATCTTTAAAAAGATGGATGTGGTATTCGTAGGTTCTGCCGCTGGCATCGAAACGGGCATGGGCTTCGTCATGTAACGGAATAAAGCGGTAAACGGCGATATCTTTTGGCAAAAACGAATTTAATTTTTGCACCAGCCGATCTGAATCCAGGATTTGATCAATATCAAAATGGGCATACATTTGTCGCGCGTGCACACCGGTATCGGTCCTTCCGGCTCCGACAAGTTCGATCTCTTGTTTCAATAAAAGCGATAAAGCTTTATTTAACGTTTCCTGTACCGATATGGCTTCCGGCTGATACTGCCAGCCATGATAATTCTTCCCGTTATAAGCGAATTCTATGAAGTACCTCAAAGTTCAATTTCCAGATTAATACAAAAGAACAAAGATACGGGAATTCGAGAATTGACAAATTTGAAAATACCATAATTTTAAGTTAAAACACGGTTAAGTATGATTATTTTTGTGGGAATTATAACTAGTATGTGCCACGTTAAAAAAGACTCGTTGTGAAAAAGATTTTATTGCTTTCGGATACGCACAGCCATATCGATGCGACCATTTTAAAATATGTAGACCAGGCCGACGAAGTCTGGCATGCCGGTGATATCGGCGATTTGTCGGTTACCGATGCGATCAAAGAGCGCAAACCGTTGCGTGCCGTTTATGGAAACATAGATGACGCGAAAGCCCGATTGGAATTTCCGTTACACAATCGCTTTTTCTGCGAAGGTGTTGATGTTTGGATCACGCATATTGGCGGCTATCCGGGGAAATACAACCCGGCGATTCGTACGGAAATCAAAACCAATCCGCCGAAATTGTTTATTTGCGGACATTCACATATTTTAAAAGTGCAATTCGATAAGGAATTGAATTTGTTGCATATGAATCCCGGTGCGGCCGGTACGCATGGATTTCACCAGATGCGTACGATGTTGCGTTTTGAGATCGATGGCGATAAAATTCAGAAACTGGAAGTAATCGAAATCGGAAAAAGAGGTTGATTTAATCCGGAAGTTCGACTTTGATATAGATCAATGTTCCGGTATTGGGTTTGGAATTGATCGTGATGCTTCCTTTCATACTTCGTATCCGGGCCTTGATCTGCGTTAGTCCGAAACCTTCTTTGTGCTCGGTTTTTTTGGTGTCGAAACCAACGCCGTTGTCTTCTACATTGATAAAAAGCTGGTTGTTGTTTTGTTCGACCGAAAGATAGGCTTTGGATGCCTGACTGTGTTTCATGATGTTGTTGAGTAATTCGGCCACAATAAAATACATTTTCATTTCGAATTCACTGTTATAGCGGCTGTCTTTGCCGATATGATTGGTGAATTCAAACTGGATCAGGGTATTGGAATTTTTTTCGCATAAATCCTGTAACGCCGACAAAAGGCCGAGTTTTTCCAACACTGGCGGAATCAATGTATGCGACAAATCACGGATTTTATCGTGCGCTTCTTTAATGATCGCTTTGGTTTTGATTAGTTCGGGCGACGATTCGTCCAGATGGTTGGTCTCATAAGCCATTAAATGCAAACTCGCCGATGATAGTAAGGCGCTAATGCTATCGTGGAGGATACCGGCAATGCGTTTTCGTTCGAATTCCTGTCCGTCGATGGTGGCATTGATAATATTTTGCTGGATTTTATTATTCACATCCTTCAGCTTGTTTTTCTGTTTCAGTCGCATGTTCTGGTAGAAGAAATAGAAAAGAATACTACAAAAAGCAAACAAAGTAATAAAAATATAGAGTAGTTTTTTATTGCGGGCTTCCTTCTCTTTGAGCAGTTGTTCTTTGGTTTTGTAATTGTCTTCAATTTTGTAAATCTTATATTTTGTCTCCGTATCCCGTAATTCCGAACTCACCCTTTCGTTAAACAACGCATCTGTATTGTCGATGTATTTGTTTAGATAGTGATTGGCTTTTTGAAAGTCGTTCATTTTTTCGTAGACATACGACAGATTCAGATAGGTATCGGAAGTGGAAAGGGAAGTGGTGTCCTTTGGTTTTGAGGCCAGAATTTCCAAAAATAATTCCTCTGCTTTTTTATAATTCTTTTCAACTTCCAGATAATAATAGGCAATATTGCTACGGGTATTGTTCAGGCTATTCAGGTTTTTTGAAGCCTGGGCGTATAACAACGTAGTATCCAAATATTTTTTAGCTTTTTCGTATTCTTTTGTTTTCAGATAATAGGCCGCATAGTTGCTGTATCCGGTATATTTTTGGTGATTCGTTCCGTTATTTTTGGCAATATGCAGTATGCGTTCCATATAAAAACGAGCGCTGTCCAGATTGTTTTTCTCGGCAAAAATTTTAAAAAGACCCTGTTGCGCCCAGGCCGATAGCGTATCGTTTTCCTGAGCATAGGCACTTTTTTCACTTTTTCGGAGATAATAGATCGCTTGTTTGATGTTTTTGGTTTGCTCGAAACAAATCCCGATATGTTTTAAGATGATGGCTTCCTGTAGGTTGAGTTGCTCTTTTTCGGCTATCTGAAGGGCGTTAAAGAGTATTTTTATCGCTTTTGAGTAATCTTTTAATCGTGTGTATATCTGTGCTTTGTGAATGCTTTTATGGCATAACTCGGTGTAATTTTTATCGCGGTATAGTAACTCCGATTCGCGTTGCAGGTAGCGCAATGCTTTGAGTTCCTGGTGGCGCTCCAGATAATAGTCGGTCGAGTCGCTGCCTGTTAGGGTTTGACCCCAAAAAGCGCCACTGTACAGAAAAATAAAAAAAACGATACTATTTTTCAATCTCAGATCTCTATTATGATTTTGGGTTTGGTGGCCGTAACGCCATCTTCGGTTTGGGTTACGTCAATTTTTAACTGATTATTATACGGTATAATCGTTTCATTACGGGTAATGAAATTGGAGGAGGGCTTTTGTGCCATGCTCAGGATAATATCGATATGATTTTTGGATGTTGCGCTATCGAAATAGTAGGTATAGCTGCAATTGTCCGGAAAAGTGATCAACAGATCAAACGAATTGTTTCCATTGTCACGTACTTCGTGTTTTTTTAGTAAGGCCATAGTGATGCTGATTTATTGGTTAATCAAATTGTTACGGATAGCAAATTTTACAAGTCCTATGGTATTTTTTACATTCAGTTTTTTAATCAGGTTTTTGCGGTGTGTTTCAACGGTATTGGTGCTGATAAAAAGCGCCTCGCTGATTTCTTTGCCGCTATATTCTCTGGAAATTAGTTTTAAGATTTCAAGTTCCCGATCGGTTATCAGGAGTAATAGTTCACTGTTGTCGATCGATTTGTCGTTGTTGATTCCGGTAAACGACAGGAATATTTTTTCCCGTATGGCTTTGGAATAGTATTCTTCGCCTTTGCTTACACAGGTTATGGCTTCTACAATGTTTTCACTGGCACATTGCTTGGTGAGGTAGCCTTTGGCGCCCAATTGGATGACTTCTTTGATCAGTTTTACGTCGTCATAACTCGATAAAACGATCACATGACAGGGAAAACCTTTCCGGGCAAACTCTTTTAAGACTTCAATACCATCTTTACAAGGCATGTTAATATCGATAACCAGAACATCTACCGACTGGGTATAGATTTTATCTAATAATTCGCTCCCGTTAAGGGAATAGCCAACGACCTCAAAATTCTTGTTTGTTTTTAAAACAGCAAGAATTCCTTCGATTAGCACCAAATGGTCATCGGCAAGGTGGATACGTATTTTATCATTCATTGCTGTTAGTTTTACTCAAATTTACTATTAATTGTGTTATATTTTTGATTTATATTTAATTAATTGGGTTTGTATTTATGAATAAACGATAAAAGGAACGAAATAAACGATGATTGGGTTGTGGTTAAAATAAAAAAACCGGATCAATACTGATCCGGTTTTTTAACGCACTAATAAACTAAGATGATAGGTTTATCGTAATCGATCTACAGATTTTACAAGATCTTCATCCTTCTTGATGGCTTTATTGGCTAAGACCAAAAAAACGATAGAAACAATAGGAAGAAACATCCCAATACCTTTCTCAGAAACGTGTGTTTCTCCAGATAAATTTAGTGAGCGATACACAAATAATCCTAGTAATATAACGTTTAATATCATATTCAACCGGTTCATTACAAACTGGTTTTGTCTGTTTTTATAACTAAAGATACTCACCAACGAAAGTGTTGTGCTTAAACCGAAAAGGGATGCATAAACCAGATTGGTCATGAAAAATACTTTTTCACCGGCAGGATTTGTCCAAAGCGGAAAAACAAAAGGTAGTATTCCCGAGAAGACAAAAGCGATAAAAAGGTATACGGTTTGAATTCGTTGTAACATTGTGATCTGAAATTGTTGAGCAAAAATAGCATTTCTTTTTTAAAAAAATAGGATACGAAACAAAATAAATTCGTATTATTGCATAGTCAAACCGTAAGTACTTCATTTTACGGTTCTTTCATTTCACAAAAATATTACTACCCAAATTTAGATCTACATTACATTTAATTTAACTAGAAAACGATTCATGTTTGATATTTCTGTATTAAAAGAAATGAAGCTTACTGAGCTTCAAGAGATTGCGAAGATTGCTAAGATTAATAAGTATCGAAACCTAAAGAAAGACGAATTAATTTATCAGATTCTAGATCATCAGGCAACAAATCCGGAAGTTGTAAAACCGGCTTTAAAAGAAGAAACGCCTGCGGCAGAGGGTAAGGTTAAAAGAGCAAGAATAGCAAAACCACAAAGAGAGGTTAAAAAAGAAAATAATCCGATTCCCGTTGCTACTAAAGAGACGACCAATGTAAAGGCAGATGCAGCAAATGCAGCCCCGAAAGAAACAGTAGCGAACCCTTCAGAGAAAAACAAAGAAAAAGCAAGTCCGGAGGCTACAGAACCAAAAAAGGAGAACGGCTTTACTAAGAAAAAAGAATTCCAGCAAAAACAGCGCTTTACCAAAGATAATAATTCCAAAACGCCAGCGCAACCACAGGCAAACGCATCCCAACAGCAATCTCGCCAGCAAAATCAGGAAGAAACCCCGTCAGAGGGTGTAACCGAAAAACCACAAGCCAATACCAATACAGGTAATCCCCAAAATCAGAATACCAATCCCAATCAGAAAAACAAAAAACAAAATTTCAGAGAACCGGATTATGAGTTCGACGGAATTATAGAAAGTGAAGGGGTATTGGAAATGATGCCGGACGGATATGGTTTTTTACGTTCTTCGGATTATAATTATCTGGCTTCTCCGGATGATATCTACCTGTCGCAATCCCAGATTCGTCTGTTTGGATTAAAAACGGGAGATACGGTAAAAGGAGTGGTGCGTCCGCCGAAAGAAGGGGAGAAATATTTTCCTTTGGTACGTGTGTTAAAGATCAACGGACATGATCCTCAGGTGGTTCGTGACCGTGTTTCTTTTGAGCATTTGACGCCTTTGTTCCCGGAAGAAAAATTCAAACTGGCCGAAAAGCAAAGTACGATTTCAACGCGAATTATCGACTTGTTTTCGCCAATCGGAAAAGGACAACGGGGTATGATCGTGGCACAACCTAAAACGGGTAAGACCATGCTTTTAAAAGATATTGCCAATACCATTGCAGCCAATCACCCGGAGGTGTATCTGATAGTATTGTTAATTGACGAACGACCGGAAGAGGTGACCGATATGCAGCGAAGTGTACGCGGAGAGGTGATTGCGTCGACTTTTGATGAACCGGCAGAACGCCACGTGAAAGTTGCTAATATTGTATTGGAAAAGGCAAAACGTCTGGTAGAATGCGGGCACGATGTGGTGATCCTTTTGGATTCGATTACACGTCTGGCGCGTGCCTACAATACCGTACAGCCGGCATCAGGTAAGGTGTTGAGTGGTGGTGTTGATGCGAATGCGTTACAGAAGCCAAAACGTTTCTTTGGAGCGGCCCGTAATATCGAAAACGGAGGTTCTTTGAGTATTATTGCTACGGCATTAACCGAAACCGGTTCGAAAATGGACGAAGTGATCTTCGAAGAGTTTAAAGGTACTGGTAATATGGAGCTTCAATTGGATCGAAAAATTGCAAACAAACGTATTTTCCCGGCTATCGATTTAACATCGTCCAGTACGCGTCGTGATGACTTGTTATTGGATGAAGGAACGATTCAGCGTATGTGGATTATGCGTAAATATCTGGCGGATATGAACCCGGTAGAAGCAATGGACTTTATCAACGATCGCTTTAAGAAAACCCGAAATAACGAAGAATTCCTGATTTCGATGAATGACTAACGAATAGGAAATTAAATATAAAAAAGGCTGCTTTAAATCTAAAGCAGCCTTTTTTATTTCAAACCTGACAGGTTTTCGAAAACCTGTCAGGTTTAATTATACGGTTGGGGTTTGTTTTTTAGCGCGAATCAACAGTATAAGTCCCACAACGATAAATGGAATACTTAACCACTGACCGGTTGAGAACAGTCCTAATTCGTTTTCGAAACCACCTTGGCTTTCTTTTACGTATTCTACGATAAAACGTACCGTCCAAAGTAATACCAGGAACAAACCGAACAGGAAGCCTAACTTCTCCCGTACGTTTGTTTTCCAGTATAGGAAGAACAGGATCAGGAATACAAAAATATAACCGAATGCTTCGTATAACTGTGCCGGGTGTTTTGGGATTACATTTTCCAAAAGCGGCGCAAATTGTGGATTGCTCTCGATGGCTTTATACGCTTCGGTGGCATTGTTAATATTGGTCAATCGCATGGCTTCGCCCGGAGTATATTTGTCCTGAATAAAACGGATTCCCATAGAGGAAGCGGTTTCGTGACCTACGATTTCGGAATTGAAAAAGTTACCCAAACGAACAAAAATACCACCACAGGTAACCGGAATGATAATACGGTCTAAAATCCATAGTATTGGTTTGTGGATGATTTTTTTGCTATAGTAATACATCACCAAGATAATGGCAATTGCAGCACCGTGGCTGGCCAATCCGGCGAATCCGGTGAATTCGAAATGCGGTTCAAAACGGAACGGTAATAAAATCTCCAGTTTGTGGTCTTTAAAATAATCCCAGTCGTAGAAAAATACATGTCCTAGTCGGGCGCCAATTAAAGTAGCGAATACGGTATAAATAAAAAGAGAATCCAGTTTTTCAATTGGAATGTTTTCTCTTTCGTAGATGTGTTTCATAATATACCATCCTAATCCAAAGGCGATTACAAACATCAAGCTGTAATAGCGAACGGTAAAAAAGCCTAAATCAATTCCGTGTGAAGGATTCCAGACGAATTGTAAAGCGTGTGTCATCATAGTATTAAGTGCTTATATTTTGGTAAAAATAGAGAAATGTGAGCGAACCGTACTCATATTTAAGGGAAATTTAAAGATTAAATCATGGAACGGGATCATAACCTTTTCCGCCCCAGGGGTTGCAACTGATGATTCTTTTTGCCGCCAGCCAGCTTCCTTTAAAGAGCCCGTGTTTTTGTAAGGCTTCAAGGGAATACTGCGAGCAGGTTGGGGAATAACGACAAACCGAAGGGGTGAAAGGGGAGATCGCCACCTGGTAAAAACGGATAATCCAGATAAAAGGGGTGATAAGTATTTTACGAATGGTCATGGATGTTTAAAATAAAAATGATGAAGTGGGAGGCTTCATCATTTTGGTTGTATATTTTAGTTTAAGGAGAAGGAAGTGCCTTCTTTTCCGTCTTTTAATTGAATGCCTAAGGCGATTAACTGATCCCGGATCTGATCGGATAGTGCAAAGTTTTTGTTTGCCCGGGCTTCGTTTCGCATGCCGATTAACATGTTGATCACGCCTTCCAGTTTTCCGTTTTCGGCATCATCTGCTTTTTCATTTTTCAGACCTAAAACGTCAAAAACAAAGGCTTTTATTGCCTTTTTAAACTGCTCCAGATCGGTTGCATTTAAGCGTTCTTTACTGTCTTTTAATAAATTGATATAACGAACGGCTTCGAACAGCTGTGCGATTAGAATCGGACTGTTAAAATCGTCGTTCATAGCGTCGTAGCATGCCTGTTTCCAACTATTGATGTCTAAAGTGGAAGTCGCTTCCGGTTGGATGTTGTTCAATGTATCGATCGCTTCCATTAATCGGTTGAAACCTTTTTCAGAAGCCAATATTGCTTCGTCTGAAAAATCAAGGATGCTTCTGTAATGTGCTTGTAGGATAAAGAAACGGGCTACGGCTGGTGAAAAAGCTTTGCTTAAAATTGTGTTTTCACCTGAAAACAACTCTCTTGGAAGAATGTTGTTTCCGGTTGATTTTGCCATTTTTTTACCGTTTAAGGTTAACATGTTGGCGTGCATCCAGTAATTTACCGGCGAATGACCGGTACAGGCTTCGTTTTGAGCAATTTCACATTCGTGGTGCGGGAATTTTAAATCCATTCCACCACCGTGGATGTCGAATTTTTCGCCCAGATATTTCGTGCTCATTGCAGTACATTCCAAATGCCATCCCGGAAATCCGTCGCCCCATGGTGATGGCCAACGCATAATGTGTTGCGGCTCGGCATTTTTCCATAACGCGAAATCCTGTGGATTCTTTTTGTCCGACTGACCATCCAGATCACGGGTGTTGGCAATCATATCGTCGATATTACGGCCGCTTAATATTCCGTAGTGGTGCGATTCGTTGAATTTAACCACATCGAAATAAACGGAACCGTTTACCTCGTAAGCAAAACCATTATCGATAATCTGTTTGATGATTTCAATCTGTTCGATGATATGCCCGGTAGCAGTTGGTTCGATACTGGGTGCTAAATTGTTGAAAAGCTCGAGAATCTGATGGAAATCCACCGTGTATTTCTGAACAACTTCCATCGGCTCGATTTGGTCGATACGTGCTTTTTTGGCGATTTTGTCTTCACCGTCATCTTCATCGTCAACTAAATGTCCGACATCGGTAATATTACGTACATAGCGAACTTTAAAACCAAGATGTTTTAAATAACGATAGATCAGATCAAAAGAGATAAAAGTTCTACAATTTCCCAAATGCACATTACTGTAAACCGTTGGTCCACAAACATACATTCCGACATTTCCCTCGTGTATAGGAGTGAAAAGTTCTTTTTCCCCGGAAAGAGAATTGTAAATCTTCAAATTCTGATTTTGAAATAATTGCATCGTATACTATTTGTTGTTTGGTTATTTAATTGTCTAAAATAAGAAATTAAAATTGAGTGTCCAGTTTAATATAGTCCAAAAACTCGCGGCGTACCTTGTCTTCTTTGAATTTTCCGCCAAATTCGGCAGTAACGGTACTGCTTTCGATATCGCGGATTCCACGTGAATTCACACACAGGTGTTTGGCATCGATAACACAAGCTACATCCTGAGTGTTAAGTACGCGCTGTAATTCCTGTACAATCTGAATTGTTAAACGTTCCTGAACCTGTGGTCTTTTGGCGTAGAAATCGACGATACGGTTCATTTTTGATAATCCCACTACGGTACCGTTGGAAATATAAGCCACATGAGCGCGTCCTACGATAGGTAATAAGTGGTGTTCGCAAGTTGAATAAACGGTGATGTTTTTTTCAACCAGCATTTCGCCGTATTTGTATTTGTTGTCGAAAGTAGAAGATCCCGGTTTTTTAGCGGGATTCAATCCACCGAAAATTTCTTTAACAAACATTTTAGCAACACGGTTGGGTGTTCCCTTTAGGCTGTCGTCGGTTAAGTCTAGTCCTAAAGTGTTTAAGATGCTTTCAACGTCTTTTTTGATAGCATTTATTTTTTCTTCATCGGATATGTCAAAAGCATCAGGACGTAATGGTGTTTCAGCGCTTGAAGCGATGTGATTGTCACCCATTTCGTCGTGCAAATCATCATTATGGATCATTAGGTAGAAGTTTAGTGTAAAAAAATTAGCTGCAAAGATAACTAATAAACTTGATTTTGTATTCGGATTCCTACTGTAAATTGTGTTTTATATGTGTTAATCATTTGATAAAATAAAAAAAGGTTAAGCAAAACGCTTAACCTTATATGAGAAATAGTTTTTGAGAACTATTGTTGGTTTTTGCAAGAACCGTCTTTTTTTAAGAAAGTGGTACAATAATCACTCCAAGAATAGCACATCCATTCGGAAGTTGTACCTCTGCTATCGATAACTCTCCAACGGAACCATTTTGATGATAATAAACTCAAGGTTAGGGGAGATGTAAAAGTGTAATCGTTGTTTGATCTGGTGAAATTGCTCGCATACTGGCTATCGTTTGATTTGAAGAATACGGGTTTTTCCAAATATTCGGATGGGTTGATTCCACAGGCATTGTTTTGTACTTCAATAGTGTATCCTTGAGATAAATCCTGTGTGGTAGTAACCTTTAGTATCGCGTTAGAATCGGAACTTACGGAAGTCAGCGTAAAAGGTGACTTTGCGTTTTGAGCCGATAAAGAGGTAATGAATAATAGAAATAATCCTATAATACTTTTTGAATAAAATTGTTTCATAATGAAATTTCAGGTTGGTTAAGATTGTAAAACTATAAAAAAAAACGAATAATTATCAATGTAGTAGAATTATTTAACTAGATGTCGTCTTTTTGTTATGGTATTTTATGTGAAATGTTAATTTTTAGGGTTGAACTTATTTTTTACGCAAATAAAGTTAATTGTTTCTTAATTTTATGTAAATTTCGCGTTCCAAAAAACTAATTATAATGAGAAATAATTACCTGTTATTGTTATTATTTTGCATTTTCTCGGTCAATATGTTTGCGCAAGCTCCTGGTTGTGCGAACGTTCACGGGGGAGATGTGAATGGTAATCCCGTAGCTCCGATATGTAATCCGGGGGAATGTAGGGATCTTACAGCAACATTTTTACAAACCGGAGGGACGAATACCTATTCGGTTACCCCGGTAACTTATGCCCCGCCATTTCCGTTTACCGGCGGAACGGCAGTATCTGTAAATACGGATGACGTTTGGTCGAATGCCATTTCACTTCCTTTTAAGTTTTGTTATTTCGGAGTAAATTACACAACTTGTTATATAGGATCGAATGGTATTATTTCATTTAATCCTCAGACAGCTGGGGCATTTTGTGATTATGCGATTCCAAACGCGACGCTCCCAACTACATCAGCCGGGATGCACCGCAATGCCATAATGTTGTATCAGGATATTGATCCAAGATTTACGCGACCTGCTAACCAACCACAAATTTCTGTTAATTATCAGGTATTGGGATCGTATCCTTGTCGATCACTTGTCGTGAATTTTACGAATGTACCTTATTATAGTAGTGGAAACGATAGTCATGTTGACAATACGTTTCAAATCGTTTTATATGAAACTACAAATGCTATTGAGTTTTATGTAAAAGCAAGACCAAATCCAAGTCCTACAGTTTCTTCGCCTATTAATGGTGGAAGAGTAGTGTTGGGAATTCAGAATGCAGCTGGAACGGTAGGATTTACACCTACTGGCAGAAATACAGGAACCTGGACAGTTACGACTCCGGAAGCATGGCGTTTTACTCCATCGGGACCGTCTAATGTAACATTCCAATGGTTGGATGCAGTAGGAACACCTATTAGTAGTAATACTTCGGTAACCGTTTGTCCTACTACCAATACTTTTTATACTGCCGAAGCAACTTATACGGCTTGTGATGGAACAAAGACAATTGTACGTGACAATGTACAGGTGAGCGTTAGTGACTTTGATATTAATGAGCCGAATGATTTGAATAAATGTCCGGACGATCCGAGTTGTTGGGATTTATCACCCAATACGGCTGTCGTTTTAGGGACTTTAAACCCTGCGGATTATATCGCAACCTATTATCCGACTCAGGCGGATGCCGAAAATGAGTTTAACTGGATCAATGATCCAACGTGTTATAATCCGGTTGCCGGAAATAACTTCGTATATGTAAGAGTGAATGATCCGAATTCAAACTGTTTTAAAATTAAAGAATTCGAATTGATTCGCGGTGGAGCAACGCCTCCTGCATTTACACAAATTGGACCACTTTGTTTAAATACACCACCACCAACTTTACCAACGACTTCCAATGATGGTATTACAGGATCATGGAGTCCGCTAACGGTAAGTACCAGTTCGGTGGGAACAACAACTTATACTTTTACACCGGATCCTGCACAATGTGCAAGTACCACTACAATGGATATTCAGGTGATTGCAGAGCCTACGGCAAGTATTACCGGAACGTCTATCTGTGAAAACACTTCAGGTACGCTTACCGTTACTGGTACGCCTAATGCTTCTGTAGATTATACAGTAGGAGGAAGTACTACACCGGTAACCATTACATTAGATGCTTCAGGATCGGCTACCATTACAACGGGAGTTTTAACTGCTACGACGACTTATACTTTAGTAAGTGTTACTTCAGCAGGAACAACACCTTGTACGAAAACGTTAAACGCTTCGGCTACCGTAACGGTTATTCCGTTACCAACAGCTACTATTAGCGGAACGACTACGATCTGTACCAACCAGACTGCTGTTATCAGCTTCACGGGTACACCAGGTGCAACGGTAAATTACGATGTTGATGGATCAGCGGGAACGATTACATTAGACGCATCCGGAAACGGATCGGTAACAACACCGCCGTTAACAGTTAACAGTACTTATACATTAGTAGATGTAACCACAAATGGTACTACTCCACAATGTACTCAGCCTGTAACGGGAAGTGCTACTGTAACGATTGCAGCACAACCAACAGCAACTATTGGAACTGATGCAACAATCTGTTCCGGTGCTACGGCTACATTAACATTTAATGGTACGCCAAATACAATTGTTACCTATAATAATGGTACAGCAAATACAACGGTAACTTTGGATGCTTCCGGAGATGCAACGGTAACGGTTGGGCCGTTAACCGCTACGACAACCTATAGTTTGGTAAGCGTAAGTACTCAGGGAACGTCTCCTTGTGTTGAGCCATTAACAGGAAGTACTACGATTACAGTAAACCCATTACCAACGGCAACGATTAGTGCTCCTGCGTTAATTTGTTCAGGTGATACGGCAGTGGTGACCTTCACAGGACCTGCAAATGCTACGGTTACTTATAGTGATGGAACGGCTACTGCAACAATTATTTTAGATGCTTCCGGAAATGGAAGTATTACGACTCCGGTATTAACAGCACCGGCTACATATACCTTAGTAAATG